>ENA-OQDC01001139-OQDC01001139.1-human-gut-metagenome-genome-assembly--contig:-NODE-1139-length-14717-cov-2.730912_pt1 | contig 14717 bp, 13 predicted proteins | sample MGYA00242770_ERZ504601 | MGnify/ENA primary metagenome ERZ504601 (study PRJEB26092, sample SAMD00036305) | human gut metagenome | host: Homo sapiens | study: EMG produced TPA metagenomics assembly of...
AGGATCGTATGGAGACTCATCATCGTTCAGTGTATTCTGGATAAATTCCTTCTCGTTCTCGTAGAAAGGAATGTAAGTGCCATAGCGCTTCTTGCATTCTGCAGTAAAGGTCTTCCAGATGCAGGTACCTGAGATGACGTCCTCAAAAGTAGCTGGCGATGCTGAGTGCAAGCTGCTTGGCTTCTTCCACGTTCTTAAACTGGTGGGTGAAGCACGCCTCATCGAGGGCATGGTATATTTCGTTAGCCAGTTCTGTATAGTACTGATCTACTTCATTTGGTTTCTCGTATGGATGCATTGTCATCCATTCTTGGGTGAAAATTACCTTTTTCATATCTTTCGATTCTTTGTTATTCGAGGTTATAATCGATATTCGTTGTGATGCGATGTCGTTATTTCTCGGGTTATTATATCTATTTGTTAGTCGTTCGGCATGAAATGTCGTCCGAATTATCTGTAAAGATAATGCAAAGATAATGATTTCTGCGCAAAAAATTGCAAGAAAGTCACATTTTTTTACGTATCTTTGCACCCGAATTTAGGCAATCTTAATAAATACGTACGATTGCCGCAAGCGTTTCGGAAGGATTTTGCACCCTAATTCATGGCTGGGAGGGTGAATTCGGCCTTCCATTTTGATTATAATGAATTAAGGTTAAAAAGATTTGAAGACATTTGAAGAATTGGGCGTAAGCGAAGAGATTCGCCGTGCCATCGAAGAGCTTGGATTTGAAAATCCAATGCCAGTTCAGGAAGAAGTAATCCCATATTTGCTTGGTAATAAGAACGACGTGATTGCGTTGGCGCAGACCGGTACGGGTAAGACTGCATCTTACGGTATTCCGGTTATCCAGAAAACTGATGCCAGCAGCAAGCAGACACAGGCTATCATCCTCAGTCCTACACGTGAGCTCTGCCTCCAGATAGCAGACGATTTGAACAGTTTTGCCAAGTACATCAACGGTTTGCATATTGTCGCTGTTTATGGCGGTACCGACATCGGAAGCCAGATTCGCACCCTGAAGCATGGTGTGCAGATTATCGTGGCTACCCCTGGTCGTCTGCTCGATTTGATTAATCGTGGCGTGGCTCAGTTGGAGAACGTGAACAACGTGGTGCTTGATGAGGCTGACGAGATGCTGAACATGGGCTTCTCTGAGAGCATCAATGCCATCTTCGAGAACGTGCCGGAAGATAGAAACACTCTGCTCTTCTCGGCTACCATGAGCAAGGACATCGAGAAGATTGCCCTCAACTATCTGCACGACCACAAGGAAATCGTAGTGGGTTCGCGCAACGAGGGTGCTGAGCATGTAAACCACATCTACTATCTGGTAAATGCCAAGGACAAGTATCTCGCCCTAAAGCGTGTGGTGGATTTCTATCCGCGCATCTTTGCAATTATCTTCTGCCGCACCAAGCTGGAGACTCAGGATATTGCAGATAAGCTGATTAAGGATGGTTATAATGCAGAGGCACTGCACGGCGACTTGAGTCAGCAGCAGCGTGACCTCACCATGCAGAAGTTCCGCAACCATACCGTTCAGTTCCTGGTGGCTACCGATGTGGCTGCCCGTGGTCTGGACGTAGAGGATCTGACTCACGTTATCAACTACGGTTTGCCTGATGATGTGGCTAGCTACACCCACCGAAGCGGTCGTACGGGTCGTGCCGGAAAGAAGGGAACATCCATCTCTATCATCCATACCAGAGAGAAGTTCAAGGTTCGCCAGATTGAGAAGCAGATTGGCAAGGATTTCGTGGACGCGTTTTTGCCAACCCCCAGAGGAAATCTGTAAGAAGCAGCTCTTCAAGACCATGGACGACATCATGAAGACCGATGTGGACGAGGATCAGATTGAACCATACATGGCAGAAATCAACCGCCAGTTTGAGTACATCGACAAGGAGGACATTATCAAGAAGATGGTGACCATCACCTTCGGTAAGTTCCTCGATTACTATAAGAACGCTCCTGAGATTATCAAGCCTGAAACAGGCAAGGGTTCCCGTGGCGGTGAGGGTCGTGGAAATCGTGGCGAAGGCCGTGGCAAGGTTTCCAATGGTCGCAGAAAGCATGAGACAGAGGCTGGTTTCAAGCGCCTGTTCATCAACCTGGGTAAGGCGGATGGTTTCTATCCGGGCGAAATCATGCAGTATCTGAACAAGCACGTGAAGGGTCGTCAGGAGGTGGGTCACATCGACCTGCTGAGTAAGTTTGCCTACATCGAGGTGCCTGAGGAGGATGCGAAGCGCGTGATGAAGGCATTGAACGGTACCGAGTACAAGGGCAGAACCGTAAGATGTAACGATGCTGATGAGGAAGGTCATGGCAGAGCAGCCCGTGGCGGACGTGATACTGAGAGCCGTGGCGGTCGTTCTTCAGAAAGAGGCGGACGCAGCCGCAGAGGTTCTTCTGATGATGCAAGAGACTCTCGTGATTCTCGTGGAAAGGGAGGACGTGGAAGCCGTGGTGAATCTCGTGGCGGCAGAAAGTCTCGCTCTCAGGAGGATACAGGCGATTGGCGCCAGTTCTTCCAGAACAACGACAACGTGAAGTTCAAGGGCGAGGAGCCAAACTTCGAGGAAGAAGGTTGGGCTCGCCGCAGACCTAAGAAGAAGTAATTTAGGCAGCGATTTATTATAAGATGAAAGCCTGCATCAAAGGGATGTTTTGATGCGATATTTATATTTTGCGGTAAAAATACAGCAATTTCTTTGGCGTTTTGCGGTGTTTTTACCGCAATTTTTGTATATTTGCAGCCGTAAACATCAAATAAGGCAAGAAATATGGAATTATTGAAGCAACTTTCAGACAATCTTATCAAGCGTATCGATACTCGATACCTACGATATATGTATCATCAGATTCCTTGGTCGAATCGGATGACGGCTCTTGTTGGACCTCGTGGAGTCGGCAAGACGACACTTCTTTTGCAGTATATCAAATTGAATCTTCAGATAAAAGACACACTCTACGTGAGTGCGGAATCCATCTATTTCGCTAATCATACTCTCTTTGAAACTGCAATGAAGTTTAGCCAACTTGGAGGCAAGCATCTTTTTATCGATGAAATACATAAATATAAGGGATGGGCTACAGAACTTAAAATGATATACGATAATCTGCCAACCTTGCAAGTGGTTTTTACCGGTTCTTCTGTGCTTGATATTTATAAAGGTACAGCAGATTTAAGTCGACGAGTACTGGTCTTTACGATGCAAGGTTTGTCTTTTCGTGAATACATCGGTATGGAAAAGGGCATAGACATTCCTGTCTCTACATTGGAACAAATCGTAAATAATGAAGTCGTTTTGCCGGAGGAGATTGAGCATCCGTTGGCATTGTTTAATGAATATCTGCGCAAGGGCTACTATCCTTTTTCTAAGGATGAGGGCTATAGGATGCGACTGAATCAAGTAGTGAGTATGACTTTGGAGACGGATATTCCACAATATGCCAATTATACGGTGATGGTGTCCAGAAAATTGAAGGAACTGATGCAGGTAATAGCTGATAGTGTGCCTTTCAAGCCAAACATGAGTACCATTGCTACAACTATCAAGGTAGATCGCAATAATCTGCCCGATTACTTCGAACTGATGGAGCGTGCAGGTTTGATAGCCCAACTTCACGAGTCCACAGAAGGTGTGCGTGGTTTGGGCAAGGTAGAAAAGGTGTATCTTGATAATACCAACCTCTCCTTTGCTCTCTCTTCTTCGGTGCCTGATATTGGCAATCAACGAGAGACTTTCTTTTTTAATCAGATGCGTGTGAATCATGCTGTCTTCAATTCTCCAATCTCTGATTTCATGATAGAAGACAAGACTTTTGAGATTGGTGGTAAAAAGAAAGGTCAGAAGCAGATTTCTGAGGCAAAAGAGGGATATGTTGTGAAGGATGATATAGAGACAGGCATGGGTAATGTTATTCCACTCTGGGCTTTTGGTATGAACTATTAGACAATTATAAGTTAATGAAGAAAACTATTCTTATCGCTTGTCTGGGACTGGTAAGTCTGGGCTTGCAAGCACAGAGCATTTCGCTCGCTGGTGAATGGAATGTGGAGTTGGGAAAGAGCGGTAGTGCTTTCGTCAAGAGTAAGCGTGCCTCGCAGGGTGAGGTGAAGCGTGCCATCCTTCCTGGTACCATCGATACGAACCATCTGGGATTCGCTCCGAAAGATACGATGGAAACAACGCATCTTACGAGACTCTATGCCTATAAAGGAGCTGCTAGATATTCCAGAACCATCAATATCCCGAAGGATTGGAAGAAGAAGCCGGTAGAACTCTTCCTGGAGCGTACCCGACCGACATGGGTGTATGTGGATGGAGAACTGGTGGATTCCTGCAACTTCATCTCTACTCCTCAGCGCTATCTTCTGCCCAAGAAGGTGAAGCCGGGCAAGCATTTCCTGGAAATCGTGGTGGATAATGGAAGAAGTGTGCCTGAGCAGGTTTACGGCTCCAGCCATGCTTATACAGAAGATACGCAGACCAACTGGAATGGAATTATCGGAAGGATAGAACTCCAGCTAGCCAGCTCTGTAGAGAGCAAATCTGCAGAAACTCTAACAGGAGCAATCCCTAGCCGTTCTGTTGTTTCTCCTTCCGCCCTTCAGATGCCTGATTTCGCCAAGGATTTCCATATTGAGGGCGCCCACTTTTACGCCAATGGCCATAGGATATTCCTCCGTGGCAAGCACGATGCGGCTGTATGGCCGCTGACGGGACATGTGGAGATGAGCGTGGAAGGCTGGATGAAGTATCTCGGAACCTGCAAGGAGTATGGAATCAACCATGTGCGCTTTCATTCCTGGTGCCCACCGGAGGCGGCTTTCGTGGCTGCGGACAGTCTGGGAATCTATCTCCAGCCGGAACTTCCTTTCTGGGGTTCTTTCGATAAAAAGGATGAAAGGCTGATGGCGTTCCTAGCATCAGGAAGGCGAAAATATCCTCAGAGAATATGGTCATCAATCCTTCTTTCCGAATGATGGCGCTGGGGAATGAACTCTGGGGCGACATCGACGAAGATGAAGGAGTTTGTGGATGATTTCCGCAAGATTGCGCCAGATAAATACTATACCTTCGGAAGCAATTACTATCTCGGTTATCAGGGAATAAAAGAAGGAATGGATTACTTCACCACTTGCCGCATCGGAGGCAGAGGGATGGGGCAAATACAATACTCATACCCGTGGTTCCTTCTCGTTTGCCGACGCCTACGATGGAGGAATGATCAATCATTTCCATCCTAATTCTACGATGAATTTTGATGAGGCTTGCGATAAGGCCGGAATCCCAATCATCTCTCACGAAACAGGACAGTTTCAGACCTATCCTGACTATCGGGAAATAAAGAAATACACTGGAGTGCTTCATCCTTATAACTTTGAAGTGTTCCGCCGCAGGCTGGCTGCAGCCGGAATGCTCTCGCAGGCAGATGATTTCCACAAGGCTTCGGGCTTATGGAGCGTGAAACTCTATAAAGCCGATATAGAGATGGATTTGAGAACCCGGAATATGGCGGGCTTCCAACTGCTCGATATTCAGGATTATCCCGGTCAGGGAAGTGCTTTCGTAGGCATCCTGGATGCGTTTATGGAGAGCAAGGGAATCACTACGCCCGAGGAATGGCGCCAGTGGTGCTCGCCTGTGGTTCCTCTGCTGGAAATGAAGAAGTTCTGCTTCGAGGATGGCGAGAAGATTCAGGCTAAGGTAAAGGTAGCCAATTATGGCGGTTCTTCGCTGAAGGGTAAGAAACTGAAATGGCATCTGGCTGCCGAGAACGGATTGTTCTGTATGGATGATGGAACTTTCAGCACCAAGGATGGTGAAGTGAGAAAGAATGTGGGCGACTTGATGGCTGAGGATGAGGGAGTATTGAACATCTTTTCATACGATGAAGGTTTGGTGGATTTGGGTGAACTGAATGGTGTTTTCCACGTGCAGAAACCTACCAAGCTGCTTCTTACATTAAACATTGAAGGAGCAGAGGCAAGAAACTCCTACGAATTTTGGGTTTATCCGAAGAAGGCTTTGGAAAAGAAGGGCGTTATCATTGCCAGAGATTTGAACCAGGAAGTGGTGAAAGTCTTGGAAAATGGTGGAAAGGTGCTTTGGATGCCTACGGCTTCCAGTCATTTTGTGGCTGCCGATGATACGCTTTCGCAGGCAGATAATGCCACGCCTTATACAGTGGGCGGACTCTTCCAGACCGATTACTGGAACTATCGCATGTTCAAGACCATCTGCGAGAACAACAAGAAGAAGGTTTCTCCAGGAACCCTGGGCATTCTGACGAATCCGGAACATCCGATATTCAAGGGATTCCCTACGGAAATGCACACCAACTGGCAATGGTTCCCGGTTATTAAGGAATCGCATCCGCTGGTGCTTGACAACTTCGCCAATGATTATCGCCCGATAGTTCAGGTGATAGATAATATCGAGCGGAATCATAAGTTGGGCTTGGTAATGGAATGGAAGGTGGGAGCCGGAAAGCTTCTCGTCTGCATGAGTGATTTGGAAAAGGCTGCCAAATATCCGGAAGGCAAGGCTTTCTATCAGAGTGTAATTGATTATATGCGCTCTGCTTCTTTCAATCCATCTTCTGAAATAACGGTGGATGAATTGAAAAAGAAACTTGTCGAGAAGCCTCGTCAGGTTTCATTGAAGGAGCTGAATAATATCTCGCAATATTAATAGGAATTCTGTAAGTTGCGAATCTGTAAAATAAAAATAAGCTGAAAATCAGCAAGATAACAAGAATAGGAAGACTAAATAAAACAAGAGCGGAAAGCCAGGAGTTAACAGGGTTAACAGTTAACAGCTGATTTTCCGCTCTTTTTATATCATCCTGGGATTAATCTTTATCCCAGGATAAACCTTTATTATCATCTCTGTTGATTCAGAGATAGGATTTACTTCGCATTGATCTCCTTCAAGAGGCGGTCTGCGTGTCCCCACTTATCCATCAGGTAGAGCACGTAGCGAATATCCACACCAATGCAGCGAGCCAGGCGCTTGTCGAAGTTGATGTCAGAGCTGAGGCTGTCCCAGTTGCCATCGAAGGCAAGACCAATCAACTCACCCTTGCCGTTGAACATTGGGCTACCAGAATTACCACCGGTAATATCGTTGTTGGTGAGGAAGCAGAGCTGCATCTTGCCAGTCGTCTTGTCCTGATACTTGCCGAAATCCTTCTCTGAGAGAAGCTCGTGCATGATAGGCTCAGCGTAGTAATCGATGACCTTATCGCCCTGCTTCATCTTCTCAACGATACTCTCGGCTGTGGTATAATAGCCTGATGGCTTGCCACCGAGGTCGAAACCGCCTACCTGACCATAGCTCAATCGCATGGTGAAGTTGGCGTCGCTGTAGTGAGGCATGTCTTCCTCCATACGGAGCTTGGCAGCACAGAGATACTTCTCCTGCTCGGCGATGCTATCGTTGATGCTGCCCATCTGAGCAGCGAAATCACCATATACATCGTTCAGATCCATACCGAAGATGACGCCTGGATCCTTCTCATATCCCTTCTTGTTGAAGTAGAGCTTAGCACCCTTCTTCATGATGAGCGACTTCTCCCAGAGATAATCCACATACTTGGCGTAGTTGCCGCCAAACTCAGCGTCGATGGTCTTGTAGAACTTAGGCAACCACTTGCTGTCTACGTGCTCCTTGTAGTTCTTCAAGAGGGTAGCGAGCACCTCCTTATCGAGCGCCATATCCCATTCTGCAGAGTTATCTTCAAACTCATGATACTGCTTCTTCTTGTTCTTCTCAGGACCCTTCACCTCCATGTTGGTCTGGAGCTTGATGGCACGGGTAGAGAACTCGATGTTGCTTCTTCTTGTGAAAGATTCTGAGAAGTTGGTCCAGGCATACTTCACGTCTGCGCTCTCCTTGTAAAGCTTGGCGAGCTTGTCGAAATCTACCTTGAGGGCGAGGTCGTTTGCTGCCTTGGCTGTATCCTGCCAAGCACGGAGACGGGTTTCGTACTCACGCTTCAGATTCACGATGCCGATAGAGTCGATACACTTGTTCATACCGATGGCATTCTTCCAGTAGTTGGAGCTCTGGGCGTACTTGCTGTCATACTTGATGCGCACAGCCTCGTCGGCACGCATGTGCTTCTGCATCACCTCCTGCTTTACGCCACGAACCTGGGCACGAGGCGCATTCTCAGCATCGCGCATGGTCTGGATTCCGTAGCTTGAAAGATAGCGCTCTGTGCTGCCTGGGTAACCCATGGTCATCGCATAGTCGCCATCCTTATAACCCTGGAGAGAAACCTGTGCCCAACGCTTTGGATGATAAGGCACATTGTCCTTGCTGTAGGCAGCAGGACCATTGGTCTTAGGGTCGGCATAGATGCGGAATACAGAGAAGTCGCAGGTCTGGCGAGGCCACATCCAGTTGTCTGTATCGCCACCAAACTTACCCATAGACTTTGGTACGGTGAAAACCAGACGCAGGTCGGTGAAGTCGCGATAGGTAGTAGCGTACCACTTGTTGCCCTCGTAGAATGGCTGAACGGTGATATGAAGGGTAGAATCGTTCTTCTTTACCTCCGTAGTCATCTCGTTCTCCAGAGAATCGATGAGTTCATCACGCTTCTTGTTGTCGAGTTTCTCGTATCCGAGGCTCATCACCTTATCGGTTACATCTTTCTGTTCAACCATAAAGCTGACGAACATATTCTCGTTAGGCAATTCCTCTGCGTAAGATTTAGCAAAGAAACCGTTGAGCATATAGTCGTGCTCTACGGTAGAGTGGCTTCTGATAGCCTCGAAACCGCAATGGTGGTTGGTAAATACCAGACCGTCTGGAGAAACGACTACGCCTGAGCAATAGCCAGAGAAGTTAACCACAGCGTTCTTCAAGGCGTTCTCGCCGTTGTAGAGCTGGTCGTAAGTCATACTGAAGCCTTCGCGCTGCATCATCTCATACACAGCGTTTGGCAAGTTGTAAATCGTCCACATTCCCTCGTCAGCGTGTGCGGTATTGATTCCGCAGAACGCCATGATAGAGGCGATAAGGACCGTTGCTTTTTTCTTCATTTTATTCTTTGTGTTGTTGTTATATGATTTGCAAAGTTACGATTTTTCTGCGAGATAACATCAAGTAGAACAGAAAAAAGCGAAAAATTCCATCAAAGTTTCCTTTTTAGAGTTATTTCTTTCACTTATACTAGAAAAATTCGATAAAAATACAATGTTTTTCACTTATACATGAAAAAAGATTACAAAAGCAGCGAGTTTTTCTTGTATAAGTGAAAAAATTAGTGCTATCTTTGCGCCATAAAATAAGGTGTTTCTTATTTTTTGATGATCCATTTCCCTCCCTTGTCTGGTCCTATTCGTTCTATTATATGATCTTCTTTCAGTTTCTTTATATGTTTAGAGATGGCACTTCGGTTGATTTCCAATTGTTTACTCATCTCATTGGTGGTGACAAATGGGTCGGATGCGATAAGGGAAAGGATAGAGTCTTTGGTTTTCTGTCCACCTTTTCTGCCCACCTTTTCTGTTTTCTGTCCACCTTTTCTGTCCACCTTTTGATGATGCGTATGGGGTGCTTGTGGGGTAGCAAGTCTTGGCTGTACCTTCCATTCATCTGTAGGATTTATATGCAAGTATCTGCTTTTGAGAACCCAACTTTCGCCTAGCAGCAAGTTTCTGAAGAAACGAACAAGGTAGATAGGAGAGTACTCTATATCTTTATTGATATTGCGATAATTGGCACGAACCAGGGCATTGCGGAAATACCAGGAATGCTTGGCAAACATTTCGTTGTTCACTTCATATCCTAACGAACGGAGATATTGGATGGTGAAGATCGCCGTGGTTCGGGTGTTTCCCTCTCTGAAAGCATGGATTTGCCAGATGCCTGAAATGAATTTGGCAATATGCTCAATCTTCTCATCATCCGTCAGACCTTTATATGAGAAGTTCTTCTCCTGCTCAATATCCCAATCCAAGGCTCTTCGCAAGTCTTCCCAATTCAGGTAGTTTACGGAATCTCCTTCGAGCACCCTTTCTTTCTTGGAAATATCGTATTGGCGGATTTCCTCCTGCGTGCTTGAATATTCCCTCGAATATTCTTCGATGCAGGGAGACATAACCGTTGGTATTGAAGGCAAGGTCTTGCTGGCGAGAATCTTTGCGATGTTGGCTGAAACCTTATCTGCCTCTTCCTCGTCTTCGTCCTTAGGTGTACGGACCGTCTTGCTCTGATAGTAAGAGTCAATCAGTTTTCTGGTTTCATCCAGAGAGAATTTCCCCTTCGATGTTTCGTTTAGCCACATCTATGAGATACGCCGACGGTTGCAGCCCATCTACAGCCTGCAATCCGATAGCCGTCTTCCAGTTCTCGGCCCTTTCCTTCTGCAAAGGCTCTCCTTGTCGAAGATATTCATCGAAGGATGCGAACTCGTTGATATTATCTTTATTCATAGATGTAATGCTTGATATTTAACTTTGCAAAGTTACGACTATTTCCCGAAATTACCAATGATTTAGGGTAAAATATTAAAGAATTGCCCATTTATAGCTTACTTGTGTGCCTTAACATTATGTTTCTTGGAAAAAACTTATTTAAAATGATACGATTTTCAGAAATAATAACTACCTTTGCATTCGAGTTGGAGCGGCATGAAAAGACTTGCTGTGATGAAGACTCAATATTTAATATAGAGCGTTTTGATATTATCTCCTGTTGAAATCTGGACAATTTCACTCCTTGAGATAATGGCAATACTGCTCACGCTTAGGATTATTGTACCCTTTTCTGAAGGGCGTAATATATCATATAAGCGTGGCTATTGCTTCATTACTAAGGAGTGGGCAGTCCAGAGCCTCAACAGAGTAATAAGCAATAGTTCCCACGCTTTTCCTATTTATTAACCGCTATACTTCTGGGAAACAGTTGGCAAAATAGTTGGTAATAATGTATTTATCTTATAACGAATTTGTCTGCACATTATCTAAGGTTACTAGTGCGACAAGTGTGACTGGTCAGAAATATTATGATATTCATATCATTGATAATTTGATATGCGGCAAAAGAGGAATCGGAACCTCTTTTCAAATTAAATTGGCAAAACTATATAATGCCTATATAGATTACCTATTATCAATACAACGACTCTCAAGCCTTATGTTGGTGGTGTGCAATCTCCAGCACTAGCTATATTGGTGGAAGCAAATCTGGTTAAGACTCCTGCGTCGGATGAATTTTGTGTTAAATGATAGAGAAAAAGGAGAATTAATAAAGCCTATAGTTGATAACGAAAACTCAACAAAAGGCAAAAGCAAAAGTAACAATAAAAAGTTTTATGTGATAGTTTTACTATGTATTGTCTTGGGACTGTTGATAAAGTTTTCAAGTAAACCGAGTCTTGATGCAATAGGTTGTATGGAAGAATTAATTCCCAACAAAGAATATGTCATACAACAGAACACAATAGCTACTTATGATAAGGAAAGCAATGCGCTTCTAACACAATATTCTGTGGATCAGAATGATATGGGCGTTACCCAGATGTTACTTGATGGTAGGGCAAAAATGATACCTGCTGGACGTCGGGCAAGATTTATTAAAATTATACGGGGAGATGCTGTTGTTCATATAGAGGGTGAAGCTTTTAATATGATAATTCCAACATCTGCATTAGTTCCCGAATAACTTGCTCTGCAATTAGTTGAGCAAAGTTTTGATAACTTACGTAGAAGAGACAATGAGTGAGGCATGAGCTTCACTCTTTTTTTGAATAGTTCGGAGAGTATTTCTTGTAAGTATCTAATCCATTCATATCCGATTTAAAGATAATGGTGTCTATGAAATAGTAGTTGCCATCATCTCCAACCAATACATTATTGGGCACGGCATCGAAGATGTCGTGAATGCCATTGGTGAAATATTCTCCATTGTCTTCTGCGTGAAAACCGATACGTTCAAACTCAGCCTTGATTTCTTCGGGAGTAGCTTCCCTTGCATTTACAACAAGTTGTTGGCGAAGGACAGCACAAACTTTTCTATCTCGATTCTGTGAGAAACCGATGAAATCGTAGGCGCAATCAGGAAAGTATTGGTTATGGGCTGGAATGCGTTCAAAGAAAGGAGTAAGGTTGTCGTCTGAATAACGGAAGTCGTTAAGTTTATAAACGTGTACTCCATCATAGGCCATATAAACCTCGTTCTCTGAACCTCGGTCAGAGAACACACCTAATGATTCCGGATCTTCAATCCAGCAATCATTCTCCTTAGCCCAGTCTTTTAACCTTGCAATTTGGACTCCCTTGCAAGCCGTTGTTCCCGCAAGCGCTTGAATTGAGCTAAGCACTCCTCCAGCGAAAGCGGATGCTCTCGCCAATAAGCCATTGAAGCCATCTTCTGGGCATTGACTTTCTTGTGATAATCGTTCAGTTGTATCTCCATCCATTTATGTATTATATTGTTAGAATATTACGTTTGCAAAGTTACGACTATTTCCCGAATTTTCCAAGGCTTCGCTTGATTTTCTTTATAATTTGTCTTTTTGCTGATAATATTCCTGGTGATAGTACCTCTTGCTCCAGCATATCCAGAGTCATTCTTAACTCTTCGAGGAGTTCGGGATAGTACTTCATCTGCTCGTAGGCGAGCTTCATGCAGTAGCAGCGGATGGCGTAGGGCTGGGAACAGGCGGTAATCTTGGCGATGCAGAAATCGATGAAATCAGAACGGAGTGATTCTTCCTCGAAAGGCTGACGGAGAAGAAGATGGAGCATCAGGCGGCGCTTGGTCTCATTCTTCTCTACGAGAACCCTATTTATCAGTTCGTCATGTTTCTGAAAGAGCCAAGGGTTGTTGGCTTCATCGAAATGGGTTAAAGCCCAAAGCGCATTGAACGATACACGGTCGTTTTCATCGAAGGTGAGTTGGTAAAGCTCTTCCTTTAAAACAATTATTCTCTTTGCCTTGCGTCTGAAGGCAAAGAGAATAAATATCGTTTACACTAATCTGTTTATGAGTTGATTACCTCATCATTTCGCTTCTTATAACTTCATAAGATGCTTTACTTTCTAAAGTACTTTCCAACTACCGGCAGACTCTTCAATGGAAAATCCTTCTTCACGAGATAAGCGGCGAAGATGAGGATGAGCACCGTGTTGATGAGGCAGGCAATTCCACTGGAGAAGTATCTGTTTGCCTCGGTCATTCCTGCGAAGAGGATGAGGGCGAGAACCACATAAATCATAATCTCCTTCACCGGATAGTTGATAGGATACTTCTTCTGACCCACGAAGTAGGAGAGAATCATGGCTGTTCCATATCCAGCGAAACCAGCCCAGGCACAGGCAATGTAGCCATAAACTGGTACGAAGATAACGTTGATGGCAATCAATACCAGGCAGCCGATGCCCGAGAAGTAAGCACCCCAGATGGTCTTGTCGATGAGCTTGTACCAGAACGACAGGTTGAAATACCACTCCCATCATTATCTCGGCAGCCATCACGATGGGCACAACTTTCAGTCCGCTCCAGTAGTCGCGCCCTATGAGGTGGCGCAGGATGTCCATATAGCCCACGACGACGAGGAATGCCAGCAGGGTGAAGATGACGAAATACTCATTGCCTTGGCATAGGTGGCGCGGTTGTCCTTGTCTTTCGACTTTCCGAAGACGAAGGGCTCGTAGGCGTAACGGAACGCCTGGGTTATCATTGCCATTATCATGGCTATCTTGCTTGCCGCACCGTAGATGCCGAGCTGTGCGTGCGCGTCAGCGTTCTTGTATATGTAGGGGAAGAGAATCTTGTCTGCTGTCTGGTTGAGAATGCCCGCGATGCCGAGCACGAGTATCGGCCAGCTGTATGAAAACATGCGCCGCAACAGTGCGCGGTCGAGCACATAGCGGAAGCCCGTAAGCTCTTTCAGCAGGCAGAACATGAGTGCCGAGGAGCAGAACAGGTTGATGTAGAACACGTAGCCCACACCCACCTCCGGACTGTATATCGCGCTCACCGGCGAGCCTTCGCCTCCACCGGCGTAGAGGGCGGGCAGAAGCAGGAAGAAAACGAGGTTGAGCGCGATGGTCAGCACGATGTTGAAAAACTTCAGTGCGGCGAACTTCACCGGGCGTTTCTTGTAGCGCAGGTATGCGAAGGGAATGCACTGGAAGGCGTCGAGAGCCACTGCGATAGCCATGACCCATACATATGACGGATGGTCGGCATAGCCCATGGCACCGGATATGGGTCCGATGAACGCCAGCACAGCCGCGACGAACAGCAGCGAGGTGAGTCCGACGGCTGTCAGAGTGGTGGAGTACACCTTCTGCGGGTTCTCCCCCTCCTTGTTGGCGAAGCGGAAGAAGGTAGTCTCCATTCCGTATGTGAGTATCACGAGCAGCAGTGCCGTGTATGCATACACGTTTGTTATGACACCGTATCCGCCGCTTGCCGCCGACAGCTTTGCCGTGTACAGCGGCACGAGCAGATAGTTGAGAAACCTTCCTACGATGCTGCTCAGCCCGTAGATGGCGGTGTCTTTTGCGAGAGAAGATAGTCCAGACATAGTTTGAAAGTAAAAGGTAAAGGGTAAAAGGTAAATATTGTAGACCGCGTGATTCTGTGGGAGGGCATTTATGATGCTCTTGGATTTCATTCATGCCGTGGTCATACTCCATTTGTGGCTTATCCAACAGTCATTCATGCTGTAGTCATAT
>ENA-OQDC01001140-OQDC01001140.1-human-gut-metagenome-genome-assembly--contig:-NODE-1140-length-14715-cov-7.642857_pt1 | contig 14715 bp, 10 predicted proteins | sample MGYA00242770_ERZ504601 | MGnify/ENA primary metagenome ERZ504601 (study PRJEB26092, sample SAMD00036305) | human gut metagenome | host: Homo sapiens | study: EMG produced TPA metagenomics assembly of...
TCGAGCACCTGTCGCGCGTCGACGGCGTGCCCTACCAGGTGGTCGATTTTGCCGAGTTTTTGCGCGAGCCGCAGCCCAAGGTGATGTTTACCATGGCGCCCGAGGTAATGCCGCGGGTGATTGAGCGGGCGTCGACGTTTGCCGATGACACTGTTAAGGCGGCGGCTCTGCAAACAACGCAGTGGCTCTACGAGTTCATGGATCCGCGCGTGTCCAAGACGCGCGGCCTTGTGCGCGTGGCGGAGCTCAACGACATGGAGCTCCAGAACATTTGCGTGTTTGGCGATGCGGACAACGACACCTGCATGGTGGCTGACGCCGGCGTGGGCGTGGCCATGGCAAACGGCAGCGACGCCACCCGCTCCGCCGCCGACTTTGTAACCGCGAGCAACGACGAAGACGGCATCGCGATCTTTATCGAGGAACATTTGCTGTAGTACTGCGCGCTGGACAAAAACCACCACGAAGGGGACAGGCACCTTTGTGGTGGTTCGATCAGGCGTCCCGGCAACCGATTGCCGGGACGCTTATTGTTCCGAGGCGAATCGACGCGGTGAACAAACGACCACTCGCAGCCAAATATCGACCGTTCACAGATTGAGTAGGTTAAAACAAAATGTTGTACAAATAACAACAGAGTGTCATTTCTCTATATTTGCCAGCAGTTCTACCTGCGGTTTTCCATAATTGAAAAATCGAATAACACAGCATGATTAAACAAATGTCAAGGAAAAGACTCTGAGAAAAGAAATTGACAGAATCGGGCTTTTCGTTGTTTAAACAATGAGTAATAATATGTATATCTTGCGCGAGCAATTATAGGTTGCGCGCTCTATACTAATTCGTGAAAGAGCAAGATCGCGGTCTCTTGGGGAGGAGACATCGATGACAGCAAATTCAGATAAATCTAAGCAGGACAATAAAGCGGCACATCGTGTGCTGGCAGGTGTTTTGTGCGGAGCTTCCGTTTTGAGCCTGGTACTGTCGCTCGTTATGCCCCCGATCTCGCAGGCCATCGCCAGCGACACCCAGACAGTTTTTACCGAGGAAACTGTAATGGGGTGCTCAAAGTGAAGAAGTTCGCCGCATGTAGCTTTATGGCAACTGTTCTCGTAGTGAGCACTCTGTTGTCGCCGTTTAGCGCGGTCTCCACCGCAAGCGCGGAAGATGCTGGACATCTCACTCCGGGCATTTACAAGCCAACGCCCATCGGTATTGGTACGAATATCAATGTCTCCACCTCCGATCCCGGCGTTGCCACCTACGTCGGCCGCGACATGTACATCGGTGGTAAGCCGAGCGACACTAATACTCTTGATGCGAGCAATGCCCCCACCGGCTCATATGCCGCTGAGGCGGAGGGCCTTACCGTGGTCCGTGGCAAGCTTGCCATGAATCCTGTCAAGGATAGTTGGAGCGGCGATGGCTTCCGTTTCGGCACCGTTGGTTTTGGCTCGCAGTTTCGTCCCAGTGAGGGAAGCACGGTGCTTGCGGTCGCCGGTATAAAGAGCTCGATTGAGAACATGAACACCGGTCTGGGATCGACCTTAAATACTGCGACGGTTGGTGCTTGGACCAAGGGTGCCTGGGTCGGTCAGGCGATAACGGGTGACTCCGCTGGCTATGACTACACCGCGAAGATCGTCGGTCCCATTACCTATTGGAATGGGACTGCTAACAACAAGCGCCAGTCTGTGGTTAAAAAACAGCACAACTACTATGAAGGGGGAAATGCGAACGAAAGCTCGCTGTTCAACTACAAGCAAGTCGACTTCCTCAAGGACATTAATGGCAAGGATTATTCGAATTACAGCGGAGATACAGGCTATCCAGGCTATCTCACCACGCTCTCTAACCAGCTGAATTCGTTCGCGAAGACGACGGGTGAAGTGATCTACAGCGTTGCTCCGGCGTGCTATCAGGACAAGCGCTACTTCATCAACAAGTACAACAATACGGATTGTAACTATGGCCTGGTGTTTGATGGGTCGTATAAGACCATCAATGAGGACTGCGCCGATACGTCGCTCAATAGTAAGCAATTCAAGAATAGCGAGCGTCTTATCACGTTTAAGGGTGACAACACCTCTATGCAGCAGGTGTTCACCATCGATGCTTCTGAGCTGAGCAATACATACAACAACGAGTATTATCGTGGCGTTGATTTCGCATTCGAGGGCATTCCAGATGGCGCCTCGGTTGTTGTGAACGTTACCGGATCTTCGAATATTGAGTTTCACAATGGCTGGCGCTTTTGGTGGAACGGCACCGAGATTTCGCGTTATTACGAAACTCGATATTCCGGCATGGCGGAGGGCAAGGCATACGCGACGGCTTCTCAATCCGTCATATGGAACTTTGTTGATACGCAAAGCCTTACCATTCGGGGCGGCATCGCGGGAGAGGACCGCGCGGACTGGGAATACAATGGCGCAGCCACTGGTGCCAAGTGGACTGACGACGATCCTGCGGCGGCTATGATCGGCAGCATCCTTGTACCCAACGGAAGCTTCGACGACCATGTGACCACCAACGGTCGCGTTTATGTGGGTGTCGATTTCTCAATGAACAGCCCGAAGGTTGCCGCACAATTTGGTGAGGGTAACTCGGCTTCCGTCATCGACATGGACCAGGAGCGTCACAACTTCCCGTGGTCCGGTACCTACACGCCCGGCGGCTCCGCCGTTGCGTGGAGCAAGGTCGATGCGGCGGACGACAAACCGCTCGCGGGTTCCGAGTGGGCCATCTACGCGACTGAGGACAATGCACGGAAGGATGAGAAACGTATCGTCTCCATTGTGGATAACGGCAAGAATGACTCCGATCCTGCCGTTGGCACCATTCAGTTCAACTACCTGAACCAGAAGGCCAATATTGGCAACCCTGATGACAAAGACTACTTCACGTACTACATTCGCGAGACTAAGGCGCCGGAGGGCTACGAGCTTTCCAATGCGATCTATACCTCGAAGATGTTCCACACGGGCGATGAACTCAACCTTGTGGGCAACGTGGGCACAAACGGCAACGAGATTTCCAGTCCGCAGAGCGCCATCACCAACACCAAGATCACCGGTACGGTGTTTTGGACCAAGGTGGCGGAGGGCGACGCAGGACACACTCCTTTGGCTGGTTCTGAGTGGAAGCTCACCAAGACCAAGGACGCCGATGGTACGGACGTTAACCAGTCCTGGACCGTGAGCGATCAGTCGGATTCGGGTGAGATCACGTGGAAAGACATTGATGGCACGTCTGGCAAGTTCAAGCTCGAGGGCCTGCTGCCGGGTACGTACACGCTTGTTGAGACCCAGGCTCCGATTGGCTACAACTTGAATGACGCGGGTTACGAGTTCAAGGTGTTCAAGGACGGCTCCATTACGTGGACCGAGGGAAAGAGCCCGACGATTGCCGGGAACAACGTCTACATTTCCGACGCTCTTGCCACCACGTCCGTGAAGATCCCGGTGACCAAATCGGTTCGCAATACGGATTGGCCTACTGCCGACGGCAGCTATGTGCCGTTCGAGTTCAGCATTAAGGCTACGGGTGACTACGCAGACACAGCCCCCAAGCCCATTTCTGTTGCCCCAAAGGCAGGGGAGACCGACGCCACCAAGCTCAACAACATCACGGCGGCCTTTGGCGCGATGACGTTCAACAAGAAGCACCTGTCCACTGAAGCAGGCACCAATAAAGATTACGCCAAGACCTACACCTACACGGTGAAGGAGGTCGCGCCCGACACCGCATCCGCCATCGACAAGCTCCGCTACTCCAAGGCCGAGTACCAGGTGGCCGTCACGGTGAAGGCCAAGCTGAATGACGCCGGCAAGTACTCCGGCCTCACCACCTCCACCACGGTCACGCAGGTGAAGGACGACATGGGCAACACCGTTAATAAGGACATCGGCACCGTCGACGCGCCCAACGCCATCCCTGCCTCCACCTTCACCAACGTGAAAGTTCTCACGGACCTCCCGCTCACCGGCGCGGGTTGGACCGAAAACTCCATGCTCCTCGTGGGCGCCGGTCTCATGCTTCTGAGCGGCATCGCTGCGGGAGCGTATTGGTTCGCTACAAAGCGCCGCCAGGACGACCCGTCCGATGGCGCTGGTAGATAGATGTTTATGAATGTCGGGCTCATTTCTGAAAGGGGAATCATGAACCGATTCGTACAAAAGCTGATCGCCGGCGCCGCCGCCGTAGCGATCGCCGTAACCGGCCTGGTGGGCGCCGCCCCTGTGGCCAAGGCTGCGGAACCCGTACAGCCGACGAAGGGCACCATCACCATCCGTAATGCCGACAACGACGAAGCGACGCACACGCTCGATGGCTTTCAGCTCGCTTCGCTGAAGAACGTTGACTCCGCCGGCGGCAAGCTCACATTTCTCATCGATACCAATGATGACCTTGTGAGCGTGATCGAGGCTTCGATGACCGAGGCTCAGCTCAATGAGTACCAGAAAGACGCTAACTACTACACCAAGGACGGTAAAGACAACAACCCGATCGGTTGGCTTGTTGCCAATGAATTCAAGGACTCCAGTGAGTCGAAAGATCCGTGGGGTGGAGATTCGTCAAAGCTGCGCACGTTCGCGACGAATCTTTCGAAGGAGCTCGCCGAGCTCGGCGCGCCTGCTGCTACTCAGACTGGTTTCCAGAGCAGTACTGATGGCGTTTCCAACTCCTGCGCCCAGGGACTGTGGCTCTTGAAGGATGTTTCTACCGACCCTACGACGCAGTCCATCCCCATAATCGTCGCCACCAAGCTTGCCGAATATCCCAAGGAGACTGCCAACTGGGGCAGCGTCATGCTGAAGATGAAAGTGCCAACTGTTGACAAGAAGATCACCGAGTCTCCCAGCGGCACTGTTACTGACGGCACCAACGCCGATGCCCTCATCGGCGGCGTGGTCAAGTACGAGCTCAGCTCCGTCATTCCGACCTACACCGGCTACGACATCAAGGAACCTGCCCGAGTGTTCAAGCTTATCGATACCGCATCCAAGGGTCTGTCGGTTGACGAGAACTCTGTGAAGTCCGTTAAACTCACCAAGGGCACAACTACTGTTACCCTGACCGATAAAGACTATGCCGTTTCTTCTGACTCCTATGCCCTTGTCGAGGGTCAGGGAGGCTACGACGCCGAGTATGCTGGCGGTAAGGTGACCACCATCGACCTGTCCAACTACGTTAACAAGGCAGCTGGCTCTACCTCCTCTACTAGCGGCATTCTCGAGGGCGCAACTGTAACCGTCGAGTTTGAGGCTACTGTTAACAGCAATGCTGTCAAGGCTGGCGATGGTAACCCCAACTCCGTTGAGCTTGAGTATTCTCGCACTCCTAATAACGAGTCCACCACGATTCATGGCCCCAAGGTTCCTCGCGTTTACACCTACGAGTTCGGCATCCTGAAGACCGACATGGCCGGCGCCAAGACGCTTGATGGTGCTCAGTTCGCCATCGCCCGCGTGGACGCTACTACTAAGGACAAGACCTTCCTGAAGAGGGATGCCAAGACCGGTGCTTGGTCTGAGCTCACCCCGGCCACGCCCGTCAAGGACGGTACCGAGGCCACCGGTGTGTTCACCACCGGTGCAGACGGCAAGATTGAGATGTCCGGTCTGCCTAAGGGTACCTACTACGTCGAGGAGATCAAGGCTCCGACCGGGTACACCAACATCGGCCTGCCTAACTTCGAGTTTACGATTTCCGCTGATTTTGATGCCGATGGCATGACCGTGAAGAATTTGGAGTACAAGCAGACCACCGGCGCCGACGACAGCCGTATCGCCTTCGACGCCACCACCCGCTCTCAGGCCAACGTCAAGAACGCCAAGAACCTCACCGAGCTGCCCTTGACCGGTGACCTGGGCATCAAGGTCTTCATCACCGTGGGCGTGCTGCTCATGGCTGCTGGCGCCGCCTTCGCCCTGAGTGCACGTATGCGCTCTTAATTCCCTAGTTTGATGACGCGGCGAGCGGGCGATCGTCGTCTCCTATCAGCGCCTGCGCACCGCGTTCTCATATTCCCTTTCGCCGCACCCCGTCGCGCTTGGACCCGCGGCGGGGTCGGTGCTTTAACCGTGTCCTCGCACCCACACCCCCGGAGGTGAACCACATGGAGGCAATCAAGCCCGTATCGACGATGCGCACGCCGAGGGGCGGTTCGAACCCGGCTTCCACCAGCCGGCGTAAACCGCCCCTCGTCCTGCGCCTGCTTTCCCTTCTGTGCTTTTGCCGCCGGCTTTGTATCGTGGCCACGCCCCTCGTCTGCGCGCCATGTCCCAGGCCGAGCAAACTGCCGCCGTTACCGCTGCGCAAAACACCGTGGATGGCTGGCCCTATCCGCAAGCGGAGAAGGCCCTCGCGGCCGCTCGCGCCTATAACGAGCAGCTGGCTGCCGGCGGTCAGGACGTTATCGGCGAGGTCGTGGACCCGTTTGGAAACACCTCTGGCGCCTCCACCGCCTCTGGCTCTGAGGATTCCATCGCCTCGCAAGATGCCACCTACCAGGGACTCCTTAACGCGGGATCGGGCCTTATGTGCTCGGTGCGTATCCCCAAGATCGACGTGAATCTGCCCGTGTACCACGGCACCTCCACCGAGGTGCTCGCCGCGGGCGCCGGCCACCTGTACGGAACGTCGCTGCCCGTGGGCGGCGAGAGCACGCATGCCGTGCTCACCGGTCACCGTGGCGTGCCGGGCTCGCTCCTGTTCACGCGCTTGGATGAGCTGCAGGTGGGCGACTCGTTCTACATCGAGGTGATGGGCGAAGAACTGGGCTACAAGATCGACCGCATAGACGTGATCGAGCCCGACGACGATTCCAGGTTGCGCGTGACCGCCGGCGAGGACCGCGTGACGCTCATGACCTGCACGCCCTACGGCGTGAACTCGCACCGTCTGCTGGTATCGGGTGTGCGTGCAAGCATTCCGGATGAGGTTCCCGTGCCCGAGGAGGCACAGGGCATCAACACTACCGCGGTGGCGCTGGGCGTTTTGGGCGCGCTGCTGGCCATTGTGATTGGCCTTTTCGTGGCCGGGCACGTGCGCAGGAAGCGCCGCGCGGCGCAGCGTGCGGCCGTTGCCGCCGCGGTGACGCTGGACGCCGTCGCGGCTGTTGGCGATGGCGGAAACGGGTGGACCGTGGGAGCCTCCAGGCCTGCGGCCCCCTCCGTCTCCTCTGCTTCAGACCCTTCGGCTTCCCCCGATTCCGATGCTGATTCTCCCGAGTATCGCGGGCGACACCTGCGCTAGCGCCCGCGTTGGTGCTCAATATCGCTCGAAGTGTAGCGCCTTCGCTCGCTTCCTGGTCATTTGCCAGAACCGCGGCGCGATTCCGAACATGCCGTACGACGCGATGGCCGAGCTTCCTGCCTACATCGGCAAGAACGGCCCCGAGGTCATCTCGCGCGACAACATCCAGCTGTTCCAGCAGGGCCTCATGATGCAGCAGCTCAACTCCGAGAAGCTCGTGGTCGAGGCGTGCATCGAGGGTCCGTACGAGAAGGCGCTCAAGGCGTTCACGCTCAACAAGACGGTCCCGTCCATGACGGTCGCCAAGGAGATTCTCGACGACATGATCGAGGCCAACAAGGATTTCTGGCCTGAGCTTAAGTAACGAGGCCTTCGACGGCCCGACTGCGAACGGTTCGCTGCGGCCCCTGAGGTCCATAGGCTCCCCCTGGGGTTCATCCAGGGGGAGCCTCTCAGAAGCGCCCCGAGGGGCGCTTCTTGTGTATATGGAGGCAAAAGGGATATGCAGTCTTCATATACGGCCTCCTTTTAGGAGGGTCGATTTCTCCGGTTGATTTCTGATCTCAGCTGAACACATTGAGCGGATAGGCCGTTCCCGCAGTTAGCCGAAAGCCCCCGGGGTCCCTCCCGGGCCCCGGGGCGGCATTTTCCTAGTTGAAGGAACGATGGAGATGTGTTTCGATGGGTCCGGTGGCCATGCTCCGCCCTCAGCCCGGCACCTCTTCCAAGGGAACCGACGAGGGCGCCGGTGCCCAGTATGTCTAAGAGAACGGCTCTTTGGGCAATACTGCTTATGATTTTACGACTGATAATAAGGGGGGAAACTGCGTCAAAGGCCTCGATGCCGGCACCTACACGGTCGAGGAGACCCATACGCTCCCCGGCTATAACACCGTGCTCAAATTCACGTTCACCATTACTGCCACGGGTCTTAATCAGAACGAGGGCGAGAATACGTTGACGGTGACCACATCCAAGAATGGCTCTGGTCTCGTCACCAATTCCTCTTCTGGTGGCGGCACCGTTACCCTTACCGTCAAGAACAAGAAAGGCTCCGACCTCCCGCTGACCGGTCTTAACGGCGTGACCTTCACTTGGATCGCTGGTGGCGCGGTGCTGTGCATCGGCGTGGCACACCTCATCCGCAGCCGTAAGCAGGCTGAGGAGTCCGAGCAGGAGTAACGCTCGCTCACCCATCCCTTTGGCAGGTGGGATGTGATGGCCATGAGACTTGCGGACACTTTTCTCGTTCATCCACGTTCTTGCTTTGCCATTCTCTTTTCGGGACAGACTCCGCAATGGAGTCTGCCCCGTTCTTTTTGGACAACGCAGACAGCCTCCATCGTCCGATGCGAGCACGTTCGTCATCGCGTTTCTTGACTCGTATGAGGTTCGGTTTAAGGTCCGTAGGCGCACGCGCGGTGCGGACGGTAGAAGGCATTTGCGCTGCAACAAGCGCAAATAAGAATGCCCGGGGTTCGGAGCCCGGGCATTTAACAAAAGCTGAAAACTAGGCCGCCCGCGCTCCCAAACATTTACGCGGGGTGCGTCGTTTTCTTTTGACATTGTATCCCGAATCGCCCAGCCGATTCGGGACATTTTGAAAACTCAAATGCTGGCTTATGCACGAAAAGAATCTCGTTAATTCCGAAAATTATGTATAATTCCAATATAAACTGGAATCGAACGAAAACAATGGAAATGAACGAAGCGCTAATCTACTTACAAGAAGCACTAGGCCTCTCCGCCAAGGCCAGAGCTTGGCCTGGATTCGCACGCTTGCCGCTGCATCTGCGGGCGATTGAGGTCCGCGCTGTTGACGCAAACGGTTTTTCGTTTTTGCTTGCAAGTTTGCCTACTGGCGTCGGGCTTCCCGAGGCTAAGAGAGTCTATAGTCAGCTCGCCTTGCGCGCGGAGACTCCTGTTGTCGTTTCGTTTCCTGATGCCGATGCACGTCAGCGCAAAGCGTTGGTCGCACAAGGGATTCCCTTTGTCTGCCCCGGTAGACAGGCTTTTCTTCCATTTATGGGCACAGCCTGTACGGAGAGGGGCGGTGCCCGGTTTCACAATCACGCGACCAAGATGTCACCCAACGCGCAGGCTGCCGCAATCTGGGGAGCAGCCCAGGAGCCATATCGCCCCTATGACCTTTGTCGTGCGCTTGGGATTTCGGCAAGCCGCGCGAGTGAGGCCATAACCGAGCTTGTTGACAGGGGGCTCGCGAGGCGCGATCGTTGCGAGCGACGTGTCGTCGTGTTCCCTGTTGCCGTTGATCTTCTGCTCAGCGAGCACATGGTAGAGCTTTCCTCGCCTGTCTCGAAGGTCTTTTTTTGCAAGGAAGACACCGCAGATTGACTGTCTTGTTGACGCCGGGGAGACGGCGCTCGCTGCGCGTTCGATGCTCGCTGCGCCGGGCATGGAACAAAAGGCCGTCTTAAGAAGTACATGGCGTCAACTGTGCGACCTCGAAGTCGCAGGCGGGGAGTTGCCGGATAACGAAACGGCGATGATCCAAGTGTGGCGCTATGCGCCCGTGTTCGCCGACTCCTCCCGTGTCGACAACATTTCGCTTGCGCTATCTTTGGCGGCAATCGACGATGAGCGAATTCAGCTCGAAGTCGATCGCATGTTTGGAAAGGAATATCCATGGCAAGAAGCGCTGTAGAAGGTCTCCAAGAATTTCAGCAGCATATGCAAGAAGCTGCAGGATCGTATGCTCTTATCGGCGGCACGGCATGCGACATTTTGCTCGCGGAGGCGGGACTTCCGTTTAGGAGGACTCACGATTTTGATGTGGTAATTGTCGCCGATGACCGGTTGCCTCAGACGGCAGAAGCTATATGGACTTTGGTGCGTGATGGCGGCTACCGCTGCGGCTGGGGCGAAGGCAAAGGCTCATGTTTTTATCGGTTTACAGAGCCTAAGAGGCCGGGTTACCCCCATATGATCGAACTCTTCGCGAAGTGCCCTGACTTTCTAAAGGGTCGTGAGGGGATTGATGTGGCGCCAATTCACGTTGATGAAAACATAAGCAGTCTTTCGGCAATTTTGTTGGACGATGCTTACTACAGCTTGTTCCTTCAGGGAATTCGGACCGTAGGCGGCGTTTCGGTCCTGGGTACGGAATACATTGTCCCGTTCAAAGCGAAGGCGTATCTCGACCTAAAAGCTAGAAGGGAAGCGGGGGAGAACGTTGATTCGAGGAAGGTAAAAAAGCATAAACGCGATGCGCTGAGGCTTGCTCAGCTGCTTGGCGAGTCGGAAGGTGTCGACCTGCGCGGAGAACTGAAGGACGATATGCTTGCGTTTGTTAAAGATTGTGAGGTGGGCGACGTCAATCTGAAACAGATCGGGGTTGCGGGCGTAACGATGGTGCAGTTGCTCGAGACGATGAAAACAACATATGGCTTGATTGGTTGAGTGGGGTTACGTGGCCCGGACGGTGCAATCTAGCTGCGTTGTCCGGCGCAGAGGTTCGCTAATCAGCTATTATTTGTTTAGACAACTTGAGTTGTAGAGGAGTGACCGGCGATGGTGCAGGGCGCCAAACATATGAAGAGCAATAACGCCGCGGACAACGGCGGCTCAAGCCCTCAGCCCAAACCTCAACCAAAGCCCAAGCGCCGCCGCAAGCGACTGCCGCGCTGGGCCGACCGGCTCATCACCATCGTCATCATCCTTATTGGCGTGGGCCTTATGACCTGGCCGTGGATCTTGGACCGGCTCGAGGCCTCGGGCGTGTTCAACCAGATCAGCACGGTGTCCAGCACCGTGGACGCGCTCTCCGAAGAGGAGCGCGAGCGCATTCTGCTCCAGGCGCGCTCCTTTAACGAGCAGCTGGCGGGCGAGGCCACCGAGCTCCCCGCCGACCAGATCGAGCCCTACGCTCAGCAGCTCATCTTTGACCGTGACCCCATGATGAGCTGGGTCGAGATCCCCTCCATCGACGTGAGCATGCCCATTTACCACGGCACGAGCGAGGAGGTCCTCATGGCGGGCGTCGGCCACCTGGAGGGCACGAGCCTGCCGGTGGGCGGCACCTCGACGCATTGCGTGCTCACCGCGCACTCGGGCATGCGCAACCTGAGCATGTTCGACGACATCCACTCGCTGGAGCCCGGCGACCTGGTGCTGCTGCACACCATGAACAAGACGCTCGCCTACAAGATGGTGGACTCCGAGGTGGTGCTGCCCGAGGAGATGGAGTCGCTGACCATCGAGCCCGGCGCCGACAAGGTGACGCTCGTCACCTGCACGCCCTACGGCGTGAACGACCATCGCCTGCTGGTGCATTGCGTGCGCACCAAGTACAACAAGAAGGACGTCGACAAGCAAAAGTCGCTGGCCGGCCGCCACTGGGGCAAGCGCGAGTTTGCAGTGCTCATTGTGGTCGTGGCCATTGTGCTGTTGCTGCTGGACATCGTGATTCACGCGGTCCGCAAGCGCCGCAAGGCCAAGGCCTCGGCATAAGGCATTCTCCAGAACCACCGCAATGGGGGCAGGCATTTTTGTGGTGGTCGGGGCTTTCAAACCATCACAACATTCGATGAAAATCGCGATTTTGGCGAAAAGTGTCGAATGTTGTGATGCTTTTCATTGCGGGCGCGACGGTTTTCGCTATGGGCGGTGCGGTTTTGCTGCAGAACCGCCAGCCCGCCGCCTGCCAGCCCGCCGCCCACGTTACGTTTTCGCTGCATTTGGGTAAAGCACCTGCTCCAAGTGGCGTTGCCTTGTATACTAGAGCGGTTTATCTGTTATGCGGAAGGGAGCGCCTATGGCACTCAGCGAGAAAGACGTGCGCGGCATCGCCGAGTACGCAAAGATCGCACTGACCGATGACGAGCTCACCCAGATGACGTCCTACATGAACGACGCCGTCCAGATGCTCGAGCCCGTCTTGCAATATGACTTGCCCGACGTGGAGCCCACGTTCCATCCCATCGGAAGCCTGTCCAACGTGATGGGCGATGACCTGCGCGAGCCCGAGCGCGACCTGCCGCTCGACGTCGCACTCGAAAACGCCGGTAGCGCGCGCGACCGCTACTTCCGCGTGCCGTCCATTTTGGGAGAGGGGGAGAGCGAGTAATGGCGCTAAGCTTCGATTCCCTTACCGCCGCCCAGATCGCCGCGGGCGTTGCCGCCGGCGACTTTACCGCTATCGAGGTGGCCCAGGCCTCCCTTGCCGCCATCGAGGCGCGCGAGGGCGGGGTCCAGGCATTCCTGCAGGTGGCGCCCGAGCTTGCGCTCGAGGCCGCCGCGCGCGTGGATGCCGATCGCGCCGCAGGCAAGCCGCTACCCCCGCTCGCGGGTGTGCCGCTGGCCATCAAAGACAACATGAATCTCGTGGGCACGCGTACCACCTGCGCTTCCCGCATGCTCGAGAACTACCAGAGCGTCTACACCGCCACCTGCGTCCAGCGCATGCTCGATGCTGGCTGCCTGCCCATGGGCAAGGCCAACATGGACGAGTTTGCCTTTGGCAGCTCTACCGAGAGCTCGGCGTTCCACCGCACCAACAACCCCTGGGATACCGAGCGCGTGCCTGGCGGCTCCTCGGGCGGCTCCGCTGCCGCCGTCGCCGCGGGCGAGGTCGCGCTCTCGCTGGGCTCGGACACCGGCGGCTCCATTCGCCAGCCGGCGTCGCTGTGCGGCGTGGTGGGCTTTAAGCCCACGTATGGCGCCGTGAGCCGTTACGGCGTGGTTGCCTTTGGCTCGTCGCTGGACCAGGTTGGCCCCTTTGGCCGCACGGTCGAGGACGTCGCGCTGGCCATGAACGCGCTTACCGGCGCGGGCCACGATCCGTACGACTGCACCAGCCAGGATTGCGCCGTCGACTTTACCGAGCATCTCAACGACAGCATCGAGGACAAGCGCGTGGGCATTATCCCTGCGTTTATGGAGGCCGAGGGCCTGACGCCCGAGGTCAAGGCTGCTGTTCAGCGCGCCGCCCAGGAGCTGCAGAACCAGGGCGCCGAGCTGGTCGAGGTCGACCTGCCGCACCTGGACGCCGCCATCGCCGCCTACTACGTCATCGGCCCGGCCGAGGCGTTCTCCAACCTGGCCCGTTTCGACGGCATTCGCTACGGCTATCAGGAGGAGGGCTGCGCCAACCTTTCCGACCAGAGCTCGCTCAGCCGCGCCCACGGCTTTGGTGCCGAGGCCAAGCGCCGTCAGATGCTCGGCGCCTACCTGCTGAGCTCGGGCGTGTACGACAAGTATTACTACGCTGCACAAAAGGCCCGCACGCTCATCACACGGGACTACGACGCCGCGTATGCCAAGGTGGACACCATCCTCATGCCCGCCTCGCCGCGCACGGCCTTTAAGTTTGGCGAGATCAGCGACCCCACGCAGATGTACCTCTCCGACCTGTACACCATCTCGCTCAACATTTGCGGCAACGGTGGTATTTCGGTGCCGCTGGGCCTGGGCGAGGATACTGAGCTGCCCGTTTCTGCCCAGCTGGTGGGGCCTGCCTTTAAGGACCGTCAGCTGCTCACGTTTGCCCGCGCCCTGGAGCGCGGCTTTGCCGATGCCGCCACGGGTGCGCCCGCGCTTTCCGTCGCGCCCGATTTTGCCGGGAAGGGAGGCGAGCTGTAATGAAGGAGCTTTCCGAGGTCCTGCAGGATTGGGAGGCCGTGATCGGCCTGGAGATCCATACCGAGCTCACCGCACTCGATACCAAGATGTTCTGCAACTGCAAGCTCAGCCACGATGACGAGCCTAACGCCAACGTGTGCCCGGTGTGCCTGGGCCTGCCCGGCGCCCTGCCGGTGCCCAACAAGCGCGCCATCGAGAGCATCGTCAAGGCCGGCCTCGCCACCAACTGCGAGATCCAGCGCCACTCGATGTTCTACCGCAAGCACTACTTCTATCCCGATATGGCCAAGAACTTCCAGACTACGCAGGGTCCGGTCGCTTTTGCCATGTACGGTCACCTGGACCTGGACGTGACCGGTCGCGGTGCCGCCGAGCGCCCCGACTGCGCGTTTGGCGAGGCCGAGGCCCAGAGCCTGGCGAGCGCCTCGGCCAACGCCGAGGGCCTGTCCACGTCCATGACGTCGACCATGCGCGAGGGCAACCAGCGTGCCGGCCATCTGGCCAGCTATGACGCGTCCAACCTGCAGATGCCCGAGCGTCGCGAGGATGGTTCCTACACGGTGCCCATCCGCATCCTGCGCATCCACATGGAGGAGGACGCCGCCAAGATGGTGCACGTGGGCGGTGCCGAGGGCCGCATTACCGCCGCGGCCGAGTCGCTCGTCGACTACAACCGCTGCGGCACGCCTTTGATTGAGCTCGTGACTGAGCCCGATCTGCGCACGCCTGAGGAAGCGCGCCTGTTTATGGAGAAGCTCCGTCGCATCTTTGTGACGCTGGGCATTTCGGACTGCTCCATGGAGAAGGGTTCCATGCGCTGCGACGGCAATGTGTCGCTGCGCCGCCGCGGTGAGA
>ENA-OQDC01001143-OQDC01001143.1-human-gut-metagenome-genome-assembly--contig:-NODE-1143-length-14662-cov-54.319711_pt1 | contig 14662 bp, 7 predicted proteins | sample MGYA00242770_ERZ504601 | MGnify/ENA primary metagenome ERZ504601 (study PRJEB26092, sample SAMD00036305) | human gut metagenome | host: Homo sapiens | study: EMG produced TPA metagenomics assembly of...
GACCGCCTTCGCCCAAATGCTCATCGGTAATGCGGAAGTTTTTTGCATTGCGGCGCAGGTTAGCCTTGTATTCCTCATAAGATGCTTCCTCGGCAGCTTTGGCATTGGGAAAGGTCTGCCACTGGCCATTGACCTGAATGGAAACCGGGTGTTCATCCAGCACTTCCTCAAAGGTTTTCTCCGGCTCTGTTACAGGGGCTGGCGGCTCCGGCTCCTCAATATGCAACCGTTCCACCACCACATCATAAGGTAGATGGTTCTTATCGCCCGGATAGACGGCCATGGTCTCGGAATGGAAGGTCGGGGATTCGGTAGCCGGTTGGGGCTGTTCCTGTCCAAAGCCGTCCTGCTGACGGGCATACATCCCGCGCAGCAAAGGCGCAACCTCATCCCAGCGGAAATACAGCACAGCCAGACGCTTTTCCTCTGCGTCCAGGACTTCCAGCTCCATGCCCTGTGCCGTGGTACGGTAATCGGCAATATCGCCGGTCTCCAGATTCAGGGTCTCAATCTCATGAGGGTAGGCTCTGCTCAGCCAGTAGGCGATCTCACTGTTGCTCCTGCCAGATTGCAGTAGCGTGGAAAGCTGCTGTTTATCCGCTTCATCCATCAGTCCATGGGCCAATACATCCCGCAGGTCTTGATCTGCCTTGTCCGGGTCAATGGGAAGAAACTCGGTATAGTAAGCATTGCGGCGGTCTGCCCGAAGCAGCTGCTCGAACTGTTCTTTGCGCTCTGCCCGATAGATGGGATATACCATGCCGGTAGGCAGAAGATGCACGGTGTCATCCCGTAGCTCGGTGATCTGATAGGCGTCATCCTCGATATACACGGTATCGCCCACGGCATAAACCGGGGCGGCAGGATCATAGGAGGTTCTTTGCGGAGTCGGGCGGCGAACTGCATCATATTCCTCATCGGAAATGGAAACCTCGGAAGTCTGTTCTGTCTCGGCAGCTGCGATCTGCTCGGCATCCGACATCACCTGTTGGATAAACGGGTCATTGTCCAGTTTTTCCGGGTCTGCCACCTGTCCGTTGACGATCCCTCTTTCCTCCAGGGCTTCCCGGATGGCGATAGGGTCGATATTGTCAAAACGGTCCTGTTCTTCTTCGGTATAGAACCGGTCCTCCTGAATCAGCTGGGCAAGCCTGCGCTGTACCTTCGGCCAGGGCAGCTGTGTTTCCTCCGGGCTTCCGGCACGGACAACGAACGGGCTGTTGCTGCCACCGTATTCCTGAGCCAGCCATGCAGCGGTATCCTTCTCTCTTGCATGGTCTTTCATATAGCGGACGACAGCGTGTTTACTCTCGATATTGCCGTTCCATGCACAAAGGGCAGTATCAATATCTTCCTGAGAAAGAGGGCGCAGAAGCTCATGGAGCTTTGGATAGGTTTCGTCGATCACTTCCCGGTGCAGGCGCTGGCGGAACTCCGGCACATCCGAATAAAGGCGGATCAGCTCCATATCCTTAGAGCCAAGAACCGCACGGCGCACAGCGGCATTGCCCTCGATGACAGCATTTTCACGGTCGGAATGACCGCAGGCATTTCGATATGCCACATCCTCAGATATGGCGGCAGTCACCACAGGCTTATACTGCTCAAACTGCTCCCGAAGGGTAGGCTTTGGCGTTTCTTCCTCTATCTCCGGCTGCTGGGCTTGAATGGCATCTTCTTCTGCCAGATCCTTTTCAGCCTGGATCTTGTCATACTGCGCTTGTTCCTGTTCGGTAAGATAGCGACCTTTCTGGACAAGTGAGGTAATGCGCTTGGAAACCTTTTCCCAGTTCAAGTGAACATCCGGGCAGTCCTGCTTTTTATAGTGCAGTCCTTTCCCATCGTGATCTTCGCCGCTGTGTGTTGCGCCGGACAGGGCATGAGAGCGTCCGCCAATGCCATACTCGTCTTTAAGGAATCTCACTTTTTCCTTATCCGTATGGTTTTCCATGAAGAACGCATAGATACGGCCTTTTCCTCCGGCGAAACTGCTTCCGCCGGTCATGGCGGCGTCGATCTCATCCTCGGTAATAAAGTGCTGGACGGTTGGCACTTGGGAAAGCTCTGAAGAAAAGGTCCTGCGTGGCAGGTCAAGGTCCTTCAGGTTCTCCCAGATCTCCCTCGGTCTATGATAGTGAAAACGCAACAGGTCACGGTCCTGCTGATAGGCAGTCCAGAAGGCAGCGTATTCTTCCTTGAGGGTCTGGCGGAAAGCCGGTTCACTCAGCTGCTCCGTCAGACGGCGGGTCTCCTCTGGGAATCCATTGCCTTTGATCTCTGACAGGCAGGACAAATATCCGGCTTTTCTGGCGTCCTCACTGAGATCGTGATACAGATGCCAGAGCTTTTCCGAGAGGAGGGATCGTTCATAGCCTGCCGCTTCTGCAAGCTCCACATTGGAGGCAAACTGACCACTTTCCAAAAGCTCCCCGATACGCTCTGCGGCGCGCTCCCAAGAAATGACCTGGGCAGACCTGTCATAACGGACAGACTTCCCGTGGGAAAGATGGATACCATCCTCGGCATACCATGCACTCACACTGCCAAGGCCGTTGCCACCGTGGTACAGCGTTTTCAGTATCTCGGCAATCTCAGCGGTGGTTTTCTGCTTTTCAAAGGCTGCAACCACACGCTCCCTCTGACGGTCTGTATTGCCTCCCAAACGCAGCACATGGTCAATGTCATTTTGGGCAAAAGAAAAAGCAGAGGATGTATGCGCTACATTCTCTGCTTCATCTATGGATTGGATCTGCTCCGCTTCGGAGAGGAACAGGTTTAGGGTCAGCTGTTGATAAGCTCCGCCATCAGGATCTCCTCTGCCTGGGCTTTGCAGGTGTTCATCAGGCCCACCCACTTCATGGGATCGCTGGCTTTCAGTTCCTCGGTGGCTCCCGCTTCCTTCGCCAGCTGGGGCATCATCTGTTCCAGTCTGCTCTGGGCGGTCTCGTCGATCTCGATGAGGTGCGGGTACAGCTTCTCGCTCAGCAACATCTGGTTGTAGAGGATGGGACGGTGTTCTTTCAGGTAGGTTTTCCTCATCCTGCCGTACTTGCCCAGGGGGTTCGACCGCTGCTGGCTCAGCTTCAGGTCGGGAATCAGATAGTCTCCGTTCTGGATGTAGGTCATGGGATTGTTCATCTTGTTTGCTCCTTTCTTGGTTGGCTTCGCGCTCTGCATTTCGGACGGTAACGCCGATCTGCCGCAGCACCTGCTGGTTGATCTGGCTGACCGCTGTTCCCAGCGCCCCGATGGTGGACGGGGTGTTGAAATCAAAGATCGCCATGAAATCTTCGTGGTCGAAGTAGCGTTCCGGCTCCAGTCCACAGCGGGACATCAAAGCGTAAGTGATGCTGACGGTGGCGGCTGCCTTGAACTGCACTCCGATGTTATACTCATCATATTCCTCCAAAAAGGAACCGTCAACGATATAGAAGAAGTCCTGCTGATGCTCCGTCCAGTATTCCTCGGCCAGTTTTCCGGCTACCTCCGTGAGCTGTCCGGCAAGATCATCACCGGAAACATCATAGGTGCGCTCCAGCATGGCCTGCACGGAATCCAGATGGCGCTCCTCCAACTGCCACAGCCAGGGAGTGCGGGAATGTTCACGGGTTCCGGTGTCGGAAATGTCAAAGACATAACGCAGGCGAGGTCTGTCCCCGGAATCATCCACCAGAGCGATTCCCTTGGAACCGCGCCTTACATACCGGCCCATCTTTTCATTCCACAAATCGTACTCCGCACAGGCGGTGGCGTCCGGTCGCTGGGCGTAGATCATCAGCTGCTCATGGAACGGGTACTTGTAAAGGCGGGAAGCAGTAGTGAGAAACCCTGCCCATTCCTGCCAGCTCCCCGTGAGCTGTGTTGCCACCTTGTTCGCCATCTGCGCATATAGTTCAGCTTTGGTTGGCATAGTGTTCTGTCCTCCTTTCAGTTTTGGGGTAAAAAGGCGGGGTGGCAGATCGCCACCCCATCCCTGCGGTTATGTTGTTTACTGGTCAAAATCCGGGTACAGCTCCAGTTCGGCAAACTTCTCATCGGTCATCGCACAGAGCTTCGTAAGGGCGCTGTCGGTCAACTCTCTCAGCTCCGTTTCCTCCGGCGAAAGCTCGCCGCGCATCTCACGCAGACTGTCAATCAGCCCGGTGCGGCTGCCGGTATTGTAAATGCACATCAGGTTCATTTCCTCAAAAGTAAAGTTTCCCATATCAAATCTCCCTTTCCGCACTCTTTTTGGGTGCTGTCTTTTTGTGTTCTGTCTTGGGCTGGCCTTTCAGCTGCTCCATGACGGACTTTTTCTTTTCCTGTTCCTCCCGATGGGTGGCGGCTGCCAACTCCATCAGGGAAATGGGCTGACCGCTTCGGGCCTGCTGTTCCAGCTCTGCCACCGTGGGTTCTTTTGCGCCATTGTTGATGATACCGTCGATCATGCCGTAATCGTCCTCCAGCATCATTTCCGCATTTTTCAGCGGGTTTTCTGGCAGGAATCCGGGGATCTGGGTAAAACCAACACTGTCACAGTAATGACAGGATACCTTACCGTCCTGTCTGATCGCAACGATGTCGCTGACGCTCATGGAGGGACTGTGAAAGTCCACGGGCTTTTCCAGATTGAATTGCTGATAGAGTTTTTCCAGCTGCTCCGGCACAGTGCCAGACTCCCTCAGAGGAGCTGTGTAAATGAGGTCATAATTGCTGCGGTCTATGGAAATGTTATGGGACTTTAACCAGTCCAGATTCATAAAGCGCACATTCTGAGGATCGTCACGACTTACCTGATAGATGGCAAAGCAATCTCTGTTCTGGGAGAGAAATGCCTGTTCGCGTTCCTGCTGATGTTCCTGACGCTCCATGACCTTTTCGTGGAACTGAGGGCTTTTCTCCCATTCCTCATGGTCCACACCGAAAAGACCGCCATGATCCATGATTTCCTGCGGGTCAAACACCATGCTCTCCGTATTGTCCTCATACAGCACATAGACGGTCAAACCGGCGGCATCCAGTTCCAGCGCCCGTTCTCTGGTAACAGGGAGCATCCCATCATAGGTGTAGCCATATTCCTGCATATCCGGTGTGGATACCTGCTCATCCGGCATGGGGTATTCATCCAGTGCCTGCTCCTGCGCTTCCGGCAGCTGGGAAGAGGCAGTCATCTGACTGGTCTCTGCCTGCATCTGCTGATAGGCCGCTTCCTGCAAGGTCTCAACCATAGACAAGGGAGCGCGTCTGAGCGAAGTGCTGTCCAGATCGTTATCATCACAAATCTGGAGAACTGCCTTCATGCAGGAAAGCTCCGACATATCCAGCTGACCACCATCCAGCTCTTTCATGGACGCAGCATCGTAAAGAGTGTAGTCCCATCCGCTGTCACAAGGTTGGATATGAAGATAGGTAGTATCGTTGATCAGAAACAAAGCCTCCTGCTGGTTGGCATCCGCCCCCAGTACCTCCATTTCCGGCATGGTCGCAGCCAGTTCCTTTACCGCTTTCTGTACCAGCGGATTGTCACGGTAATAGTCGATTGCCTGAATAGTGTCCAGGTCAATGGTCTGCCCGGTCAAAATCGGAAACGGTCCTTCATAGTCGTTTCCGTCTTTCAGCTCAAAACCAATTCCTTTGATCCCGTTCATTCGCTCTGCCGGAATTTCCTGATAGATGCGGACCGCCTCCTCCAAAGACAGGTTATCGTGGTATTCTCCGAGGTTTGGAAACTCCATGCACTCTGCCACATAGTAAGTCAGATTGCCGGTTGGCTGCTCTATCGGGGCGGTTTCCGGCTCTGCCTTTGCATGGGGATCAATCCCACGCTCTTTGCAGATTTCCTTATAGTGGCGCTCAATGTCAGAGATCAAAGTGCCGGAGGTCTTATTGATGGTCTCCAAACTGGCTCTCAGCTCTTTCAGTTCCTTGCCCTGACTCCAGCTTGCAATATAGCCGAAGCTGTTTTCTCCGGTCTCAATGCCAAAATATTTGCAGACCGCATAGGAGATGCTTTCAGCCTCCACTTCCTCCGTGTGGCGGTTTTTGATTGCCTGTTTTTCTGCGGTTGCATCTTCCTCAACTGCAAGACGCCATTCAAACTGATTTTCGTCCACATAACGCCAATCCATATCAGAAGCAAACTGTTCGGCTTCTTTTTCTGTGGCAAAATCCAACTTGAAATCATGTTTGGTTCCACCTTCACTCTCCTGCACAACCTTCCATGACGGTAGCATTTCATATTTTTTAGGGTCATGGAGCTTGCTGTGGGCAATCTCGTGTACTGTGGCTGAAACCGTCTGAACCTCACTCATGCCCTGACGAATGGCAATTTTCTGATGATCAGCAGAAAAATAGCCGTCCGTATCAGCGGCCATTGCTTCAAAAGTAATCGGCACCGGTGCGCTGCGGCGCAGGGCCTCCATGAATGCCTCATAATTTGGCACATTGCCGGAAAGGGAGGAAGCAAGCTCCGGCAAAGGTTTCCCGTCGGTCTGGCTCACATCAAAGACCTTGACCGGGCGGAACATGGGAATCTCAATTTCTTTTTCCTCTGTGACGATCTTTCCGTCTTTATCCAGAATCGGAGCCTTGGTATCTGGGTCCAGCTTCTGCTCCTCGATTTTCTTCTTATACGGTGTTGGGGCAATGATGGTAATGCCATGCTCGCCCTTTTTTACATGACGCTCAAACTGGTCTTTCCACTTATTGTATCCGGCTACCAATGTGGCGTCCGGCTTCTGCATATAGATGAGCATGGTGTTGTTTACCGAATAGCGGTGGAAGCGGGACATGACGGACAGATAGCGCATATACTTTTCACTCTCAAACAGTTCTTTGATGCCCTGCTCGATGCCATCTGTGATTTCCCTTAGCCGTTCTCGGTTGGTGGGTTTGTTCTCAGCCATGATTTTCAATCTCCTTTCCAAGTGTGTGATTTCTGCTGTGTGTTCCGCAATCCATGCCTTTTGTTCTTCTTCACTTTCATAAAGAAAAAGGTCCAGCAGGTACTCTACATAGGCTTTCTTCTGGATTGCTTCCACAAAGCGGGGGTGCGGTTCTTCCTCCGGTGTTTTGGGAGAACGGTCGGCTTCCCATTTTTTCAGCAGATAGTAGTAATCGGACAGTACGCGGTAACAGCGCTGTCGATCCTCCCGAAACTTCTGTGCCTCGGTTTTTTGCCGGACATATCTCCTGCGGGGAGGGGCCTGACTGTCATAGATCAGGCCAAAGTCCTGTGCCAGTTTCTCCGCCGCTTCTTTTGGGGAGAGGTTAAAGAGCTTTGCGGTAAAGTCGATCACATCCCCATCTTCACCGCAACCAAAGCAGTGGAACCGCTGGTCTACCTTCATGCTGGGATTCTTATCATCGTGAAAAGGACAGCAGGCCATGCCATTTCGCCTGACTTTTATCCCATAAAACTCTGCCGCTTCTCTGGTGCTGACCGACTGCTTGATTGCTTCAAATACATTCTCTGCCATGTGCCTTTAACTGCCGGACTTTTTCACAGGGGGCTGGTATCCGGCGGCTTTCGCACGCTCACTGGCAGCTTTGCGGCGTTCTGCGCTGTATGGCTCCCTGACTGATACACACCGCTTAGGGACGGTAAAGTTATGGGCGTCCTTTCGGGTGATCTGGTCGGGGTGCTTTTTTGCCAGCAGTTCCAGTTTCTCCATCAGGCGGGGATCGTGGGTGTAGACCTCAGCCATTGGTTCTGCCTGGTTATAGAGGAGAATGGTTTCCCGTTCCACTAAAGAGAGCTTCATCGGCTGCCTCCTTTCCGCTGGTCAAATTCCAGCTTGAAATTGGCATACTGTCCATCGTCCTCCAAAACCACAGTGGCATCGTAGGTCTTGCCGGTTTTCTCCGAATATAACCCCGTCACACGGACACGGCCATCGTTCAGCAGCGCAGACACCACAGCCTTGGTCGGCTGTTTTTTCTTGGCAGCCCACCATTTGTTGTTTTTCCAGATTGCAAATTTGCAAGAATCATTCTGACAGAAGAAGCCTTTTTGCAGTTCTGCAACTTCACCGCCGCAGCGAGGGCATTTGCCCACCACCTCACGGGGCGGAGTGAACAGGTACTCAGTTCCCTTGATGACCTGATAAGTCCCCACCAGATCTTTCAGCATGGTGCTGATCCCATCTAAAAACTCCTCCGGGGCAAGCTGTCCGCGCTCGATCTCGCCCAGGCGGTACTCCCACTCGGCAGTCAGAAGCGGCGATTGCAGTTGTTCCGGCAGCACTGTGATCAGGGAAACTGCATCGTGGGAAGGGAGAAGCTGCACCGTTTTTCTGTTCTTTTTTCGCTCCAGAAAACCGGCAGATACCAGCTTTTCCAAAATACCGGCACGGGTGGCCGGTGTCCCCAGACCTTTTCGCTCGGCGTCCTCCGGCATATTTTCTTTTCCGGCAGTCTCCATTGCGGACAACAAGGTATCCTCCGTAAAGTGCTGAGGCGGACTGCTTTTGCCTTCTTTGACGATTGCCGCAGAAACCGAAAGGGTCTGTCCTTCGGTCAGCTCCGGCAGGGCTTTCTCTACGCCCTCTTTTTTCGGCTCTGTATCCTTCATTTTGGCACGATAAGCGTCCTCCAGGGCTTTCCATCCGGGGTGCTTCACCGTTTTTCCTTTTGTGGTAAACTCCCCACCGGCACACGCTGCAATCACAACGGTTTCCGAATAGATATGGGGTTGGGCTACGGCGCACATCAGACGCAGGGCCACCAGCTCCAGCACCGCTTTTTCTCCCGCAGGAAGGGTAGAAAGGTCTGCATCCTTGAGATTTCTGGTAGGGATTACTGCGTGATGGTCGGTTACTTTCTTATCGTTGATGACCGTATGCGGATCACAGGTAATGGCGATCCCTTTGCGAAACGGCATAGCACTGGCAACCAGATTCACCAGCAACGGCAGGCTGTCTGCCATATCACCAGTCAGATAGCGGCTGTCAGTACGGGGATAGGTGCAGAGCTTCTTTTCATACAGGCTTTGTAGATAGTCCAGGGTCTGCTGGGCTGTAAATCCAAGCAGGCGGTTGGCATCTCTTTGCAGGGTAGTCAGGTCATAGAGGGCAGGCGGCTTTTCGGACTTTTCCTTGCACTCCACCTTTTTGATTGTGACATTTGCACCCTGACAGGCTTCTTTCAGCTGCTCGGCAGCGGCCTTATTCGCCATGCGCTCCCCGGATACGGTAAGACCGGGCAGCTCCAGCGCCACGGTATAAAAGGGAATCGACTGAAAGGTGTCGATCTCAGCTTCTCGCTGAACAATAAGCGCCAGCGTCGGGGACATCACGCGCCCGATGTTGAGGGTTCGGTGATACAGCACGGAAAAAAGCCTTGTCGCATTGATCCCCACCAGCCAGTCGGCCTTGGCACGGCAGAGGGCAGCATCCCGAAGTCCGTCATAATCCGCACCGGGGCGCAGGTTTGCAAAGCCTTCCCTTATGGCAGAGTCCTCCATCGAAGAAATCCAGAGCCTTTTCATCGGCTTCTTGCAACCTGCCAGCTTATAGACGCTGCGGAAGATCAACTCGCCCTCGCGTCCGGCATCGCAGGCATTTACCACCTCCGAAACATCCGGGACATTCATCAGCTTTTTCAGAATATCAAACTGCTTTTTCTTATCCTTTCCCACTACCATCTGCCAATGTTCCGGCAGGATAGGCAGGTCATCATATCGCCACTTGGCATACTTGGGGTCATAGCTGTCTGCATCTGCAAGATCGGCCAGATGACCCACGCACCAGCTGACACGCCAGCCGTTACCCTCCAGATACCCGTCCTTACGGATGGTTGCGCCGATCACCGCCGCCAAATTCTGGGCAACTGATGGTTTTTCGGCAATTACCAATTTATGTTGAGCCATGATGGTTCCTCCTCTCTTTGAGCCATCGGGACATTTCCCGGTGACAGATACCTACGCAGGGTCTTCCATAATTCCCGCAACCATAGCAGGGGTGGCTGTGGGGTAAAGAAGGAGGACGGGAAGTTTCCTTCCCGCCCTCCGGCCTGCGTGTCATCATGCGTTCATAGGGACTGTCTGTGAAACGGGTCATTTCACACTGTCCTCATCATCTTCTTCTGTGCTGCCCCCGTCAGCGTCCGGCTCGTCCGACTCCTCATCCTCGGTTTCCCATTCCTCGGAATCCTCCTCGCCATAATCATAATCGTCCAGACTGTCATTGCCCTTGGTCTTAGGCTTGTTCTTAACGAGCTTCAAGTAGGCAAATACGCCACCGCTTCCCAGCAGAGCCAGCAAAAGGACTATCGCAGCCGGGTTCAATCCGGCAGGCTTCTCTTTTTCCGGCTCCGATGTTTCTGCCGGAGGTTCCGGTGCTTTGCCCGTACATTTACTCTTATCAGTTGCGCAGACCGGGCAGGCCGTATTGACTGCCCCTGCTTCACATTTTGTCGTGCAGCTACACACAGCAGCCGGCTCCTCTTTGACATTTTCATCTTCCATCAATGCCATCAAATCTGCTTCATCCACCTGGTTCAGAAAGTGAACAGCAGTCTTTTTATCCTCATTAGCCCTGTCGATCAAAATGTAAAAATAGTTGCCAGCCTTGGTGGTAACGGTAATGAGCTGCTTATTGCCACCAAAATCATCCACCAGAGCGGCATTGCCATCTGGTGTAAGTGCCGGTACCGGTTCTGCTTCTTCCACAATCACATTGCTGTCATTGGTAGAATCCTCTGCCGGTGCCGCCGGAGCCTGTTCTGACCCCTGTGCGAAAGCAGGGATCGTAAAGCCAAATGCCACAACCATTGTCAGGCAAAGGGCGGAAAGTGTTTTGCAAATTCTTTTATTCTTCATAAGCGGTAGCCTCCTGATTATTTGATTCCGACAGTGCTGTATCTCTGCCGTGGTTCATTCCACCGGAAAGCATAGCGTTCAGCTGTGCTGGAGTCATGCGTAACGCACGAACCATCTGAACGATTTCCAGATTCTCTGCCTCCGTTTTCTGTGCTTCCAGGGTCTTAAGCTTTTCCTGATATTCCGCAATCTTCTCACGGGTTTTCTCAATTTCCTGGTCAATACGTTCAATTTTGTTTTTTGCCATAACCGTTCACTCCTTTCCACAAAGTCTGTTACCAGTTCATCAGACCATAGCCTTTAATGCTTTGATAATTCAGGTCATAACTTTTGATCTTGCAGGCATCGCCGGAATTTCCCTCCACGGTATAAACACGGCTGCCATCCGTACCGATCACGATACCCACATGGTCTGCTGTCCCATCCAAATCCCAATCAAAGAAAATTGCATCTCCGGGAGCCAGATTGTTATATCCTCTTGCACCCCATTGTCCATGAGACTGGAACCACGGAACGCCCTGCCACTCACAGCCTGCAAAGCGCGGCTCACTTTTTCCAGCCTGGTTATAACACCAGGATACAAAGCAGGCGCACCACTCCACGCGGCTGTCAAAGCCATACCAGCTCCAATAAGGATAGCCGCCCACATTGCCGACCTGACGCTTGGCCAGCTCCACCAACTGCGGATTTCCGGGACGGGTTCCATTTACGAACTGTACACCGGTCAAGTCCTCGGAATTGCTTATGTCAGGGGAACCGCCGCCAAACAACAGCGGCTTATTGCCCATGGTCTGTCGGTAAACCTGATACATTTCCATCTGCTCCGGGGTCAGTAACTCCGACGCCACAGCGGAAATGGGCTTGCTGGTGAGTTTCACATTCAAAATGTAATACTCATAGGGGACTTCTTCCGAGGTGGTCTCGCCGGTCTCTGGGTCGGTGGAGGTCTCCGTGCGGTAGCGGATCTCCACTTCCTCAGTAAGCGTCAGCTGATACTGTGCTGCAAACACACGCGCCAGCTCTGCCTGAGCGCTCTGCCGGGTGTAACCTTGCAAGACAGCAGACAGAAATGCTGCCAGCTCATGAGGGTCATGGCCGATCATACCAAGGTCATAGCGATACTCGTCATACCCTGGGTGGCTGCTTTCAATGTTGTCGATTTCCTCCTGCAACTGGACTTCTCTGGCTGCATAATCTGCCTCCACTGCCAGCATTTCCGGGTCATCCGACGGATAAGTGGTGCCGGAGAGAACGGAACCGATGCTCTGTGCCATCATGGAGCAGGAGGACATGGTATTCATCATCATACAGGTAATGAGGAACAAAACCCCTGCAATCAGAAAACCCTTCTTGTGGCGCATGACGAATGCCCCTGCCTGCTGTGCCTTTTCTTTTACCGTCCTTGCGGCTTTTCTGGTTTTGGACGCAGCCTGGGCGGTATTTCCGGCAGTCTGACCGGCGTGTTTGGCGGCGGCATACTGCTTTTTAATAGCCTGCTTTTGCTGCCAGCGGGAAAACGGATTGCTGGCAAACTGGGGATTTTCCTGCAAAGATTTCTGGTGCAGAACATTTACATTTGCCTTTTCCAGTTGGCGCTCTGCCTGAGCTGCTTTGCGGTACGGCTTCAGCTTGTGGCTGCGATAGCCCTCCCGCACCAGATAAGCGCCGGTCTCCACCGCCTCCTCGGACTTGTGGGCGCTTTCCACGCCCACATTGTCCTGCTCTGTTTCCCGTATCTCTTTGTGGAGCTTGCCCACGACCAGATGGACGGGAGCTTCCCTGACTCCTTGAGAAACTTTGGAAGGTGGCTTTTTCTTGTCCTCAAAGGTCAGCTTCGAGGTCTTTTTTCCGGTATCCGGGTCAATGACCGTCTGCCTGACCTTTTTCTTTGGGATATTGGCCTGCGCCTTATCTGCTCTGGCCGCAGCTTTCTCCGCTTTACGGATCGGCTTTTCCAGTGCAGGGTCAGACCGTTCCTCATCAGTAAAGCGCAGGCGCGGTTCCTTATTCAAACCATTCTCCCAGCATGAGGGAGGACATCATGTAGTGCAGCTCTGCATAAATGGCCATTCCCACAGGATCGTTGAACATACAGCCGGACAGGTAGGCATAAAACTGTGCCACCACATCGGACAGGATCTTCGCTTCGGTTCCTTCCAGAACCAGACCACCCATACCTTCCTTGGCACGGATGGTGCTCCAGACCTCTGCCAAACGGAGCAGCCCCATCTGACCGGTCTCATTCAGTTCGGCTGCCTGGTCTGCCGCCGTGCGACACTCGCTGACCGCATCGGCCATGACCGTAAGCAGCTGGCTGCGCTGGGCATTTACCGCCCTGTCGAAAAACATCAACGGGTTTTTATTCAAAATGTTGGGGTTCATCATCATTCATCCTCCTTCTTTTTCAGTTCCTGGGGTTTGGTGGTCATAATGCGGTAAAGCTCGGTATTCTTCGGGAAGTGATCCACAAAAGGCAGGATTGTAGAGCCATAAAACAGCAGGCCCTCGCCCTCACCGGAGTGGGTCACATAAGATAATTGGTGTGTGGAAATACCCAGCTGCTTAGCAAGAATCTGACGGTCTCCGCCTGCCTGGTTGAGCATATACACGAAGTCGGAATTTTCAAAGATATTTTCCACCTCGCGGCTGCTCAAAAGGTCTTTGACATTCTGGGTGATACCTGTCGGAATACCGCCCCATTTACGGAATCGCTTCCAGATTTCCACCGTATAGGCGGCGGTCTGCTCCTCCTTCAAAAGCAGGTGCATCTCGTCGATGTAGTAACGGGTGGACTTGTGGGCGGCACGGTTGATGGTAACGCGGTTCCACACCTGATCCTGTACCACCAGCATACCGATTTTTTTAAGCTGCTTGCCCAGTTCCTTGATGTCATAGCAGACAATCCGGTTATCAATGTCCACATTGCTCTGATGATTGAACACATTCAACGAACCCGTCACATAGATTTCCAATGCCGTTGCAATGTACTGAGCTTCTTTTTCTTCCTGCTCCCGCAACAGGTTATAAAGGTCCTCCAAAATCGGCATATTCTCCGGCTTTGGGTCATTGAGATATTCGTTGTAAACCAGCCGTACACAACGGTCAATAATGGTTTTCTGCACCGGCTGCAAGCCCTCCTTACCGCCCACGATCAGCTCACACAAGCTGAGGATAAAGTCAGACTTGAGTGACAGCGGGCTTTCATCATCCGAATAGTCCAGATTCAGATCCATCGGATTGATATAGTTGGTTGAAGTAGGTGAGATCTTGATGACCTGCCCATGCAGACGCTCAACAAGAGGTGCGTACTCCGCTTCCGGGTCACAGATAATAACATCATCACTGGTAAGCAAAAAGCAGTTGGCAATTTCTCGTTTTGCGCTGAAGGACTTACCGGAACCCGGCGTACCCAGAATCAGGCCGTTGGGGTTTTTCAGCAGCTTTCTGTCCACCATGATGAGGTTGTTGGACAGAGCATTGATGCCGTAGTACAGAGCTTCTTTCCCGTTCTGGAACAGTTCCTGCGTAGTAAAGGGCACAAAGATAGCTGTGGAACTGGTGGTCAGTCCTCGCTGAATCTCAATCTGATTGAGACCCAGAGGCAGACAGCTCATCAGCCCTTCTTCCTGCTGGAAGTCCAGCTTGGTCAGCTGACAGTTATACTTCTGGGCAATAGAGCCTGCCTGAAAGATGTTGTTGCCAAGCTGACGGGGATTGTCCGCTGTGTTCAGCACCAGAAAGGTCAAAAGGAACATTCTCTCGTTGCGGCTCTGCAAATCCTGCAAGAGTTTTTTCGCTTCACTGCCGTAGGTAGCAAGGTCAGATGGAATGATGTCCATGTCGTATCCGGCACGGACTGCTTTT
>ENA-OQDC01001144-OQDC01001144.1-human-gut-metagenome-genome-assembly--contig:-NODE-1144-length-14648-cov-4.399077_pt1 | contig 14648 bp, 14 predicted proteins | sample MGYA00242770_ERZ504601 | MGnify/ENA primary metagenome ERZ504601 (study PRJEB26092, sample SAMD00036305) | human gut metagenome | host: Homo sapiens | study: EMG produced TPA metagenomics assembly of...
CATCCCTTTTCTTGTTCCTTTATAATCCGCAAACATTTTGTGACGGAATGTCGGTGCCTTTAAATCAAATGCAACCGCTAAGTGTGTTGGATTTTCTTCCTCTAAAAATTTAAACATGATATTTAAAAAACCAAGCACCGCATTCGTATGAAGCCCCTGACTATTTGTCATATCTGGAAGTCCATAAAATGCACGGTTTAAAATGCTGTTTCCATCGATCAATAATAGTTTCTGTTCCATGCCAGATGTCTCCTTTTCTCTAATTCTATACTCTGAAATATTTTAACACAAAGATTGTTGGATTTGAAGTAGGCTTTCATATATGTAACAAAAATAAGATAAGAACACCGATTTGACGAGATGTTTAAAATACATTCAAAGCTTCAATCCTCTGTCTGAGAAATTCCTAATTTATAGCCAATAACATTCTCCACACGTGTTCGGTAGTGGTTTCGATCACGTATAATATTCCACCAATAATTTCCGTCATCAACCACAAATTAAAATCTATGAAAACAAAGGAGTTGACAAATATCGATCCCCATTATCAGGAAGAAATGCTACAATTGTTTTTCCTTTATTTTCTTTCCGTTTTGCCACCTGAATTGCCGCATAAAGTGCTGCCCCAGAAGAAATTCCAACTAAAATTCCTTCTTCCAATGCAATTACTTTTCCATAATCAAAAGCATCTTCATTTTCCACTGGAATGATTTCGTCATAGATATCTGTATTTAACACTTCCGGCACAAATCCGGCTCCGATTCCCTGAATCTTATGCGGTCCTGCCTGACCTCTTGAGAGCATTGGAGATGTTGCTGGTTCAATTGCAATGACCTGCACATCTTCTTTCTTGGATTTTAAATATTCTCCAACTCCTGTAACAGTTCCTCCCGTTCCAACTCCTGCAATAAAGATATCAACATCTCCGTCTGTGTCTTCCCAGATTTCTGGTCCTGTTGTCAAACGATGAACTTTTGGATTGGATGGATTAATAAACTGTCCTGCAATGAAAGAATCTTCGATTTCTTCCGCTAATTCTTCTGCTTTGGCAATCGCTCCTTTCATCCCAAGCGCACCATCTGTTAAAACAATTTCTGCTCCATATGCTTTTAACAGGTTTCTTCGTTCCACACTCATTGTCTCTGGCATTATAAGAATGACTCTGTATCCTTTAGATGCACCAATTGCAGCAAGCCCGATCCCTGTATTTCCTGATGTTGGCTCGATAATAACTGATCCCTCTTTCAGCCTTCCTGCCTCTTCCGCATCCTGGATCATCTGATATGCGATACGGTCTTTTGCGCTTCCTGCTGGATTATATCCATCTAATTTTACTAATAATCTTGCCTGTAGTTTAAATCTTTTTTCTACATTTTCAACTTCTACAAGCGGTGTTTTTCCGATTAATTCTATAACATTTTTTATATATATTTGACATTATTTTTACTCCTTTGATTTTATTTTCATATAATTCCTATCTTTTTAATATGTTATTAGTATATCAGATTTTAAAACAATGTCAAACTCTTTTATCTTTCGCATTCCTTTTGACACTCTCATCATATTTTTAATAAATAAAAGAAAAACGACCATGTGATCCTTAAATCACATAATCGTTTCCACCTTTGATTCTTGCTTTATTTACGACATCTTCTAATGTAATTCCACTTAAATATTCTTCAATTACCTGTCCTAATCCTTCCCAGATCTCTATCGTTGGACATTCATGGTAACGTTCACACTGATTCACCTTATCATCCAAACACGCTACTGGCTGTAAGCTTCCCTCTGTTATCTTTAAGATTTCATAGATCGTATAATCTTTTGGGTCTCTGGAAAGCTGATAACCTCCTTTAGGTCCTCGCAAACTCTTTAAATATCCCCTGATACTTAACTGTCTTACGATCTGTTCTAAATATTTTACTGATATCTCCTGTCTTCTTGATATGTCTTTTAATGCAATCCAGTCACCCGTATGATGCATTGCAAGATCGTACATTAATCGAACGGCATATCTTCCCTTTGTTGAAATTTTCATAAATCATCTGCTCCATTTTCTTATTATTCTTTAATATCCAGCAGCTGTATCGCTGTTTTTAAACTGCGGACATCTTGTGCCTCATCAAATGTCAGTTTATTATTTGTTGTCAGGATTGCTGTATAATGACCATCCTGTTTATAAATTTTGTAATAGTCATAAGTATATTGTACATATTTTTCACTACCATAAGCATCTCGTGTGGAATCTTCCACATAGTAAAATTTACCATCTACATTCGAAACATATTGAAGGATCGGATCTCCTTCCACTGTATACTGACAGATTACAATTGCACAATCTTTTTGATCTTTTACATCTTTTAAAAATTGATCCCAGATTTTTTTACTCGCTTTATCAAATGACTCATTCTCAATTACTACAATTTCTTGATCTGAGACCTCTTTTGATGTCATTTCTTTGGGGTATTTTGAAAGCAACTTCTTGATCTGATCATATTTTGAAAGTATTTTAATTTCAATCTTCTCTTTCTTTTTTGTTTCTTTCGTGGTTTTCTCTGTTTTCACAGCTGTCGTTGTTTCTTTTGTATGTTTGGCTGATTTTCCACAACTTGTGAACGAAACTGCTATCAGAAGTGTTACCGTACTTAGCACAGTCATCATAATTTTCTTTCTCATCCTGTCTCCTTTTTTCTGTAATCTCCCTATTTCATATCGCTTTAGTATATAATACTTGTTTTTGTATCTATTGTCAATCTTGTTATGATGCTTTACAATAGAATATACAGGAGGTACAACCTATGAGTAAAATAAACAAGATCACACCTTTAACGAATGTAAAATTTTTAAATCTTTATGAATTAGAAGCTGAAAATAAATTTGGGAATACACACCCTTATTATGTTGCAAGCCGAAAAGACAAAAATACAATGATGGCAGCTACAAAGAAAGTAATCCCTGATGGTGTTGTTATTTACAGTTTGTTCGGAGAAAAAGCTGATAAACTGATCATGGTAAAACAGTTTCGTTATCCTTTAAACGATTATACATATGAACTTCCAGCAGGACTGATTGATCCTGGAGAATCTGTGAAAGAAACCGCAGTCCGTGAGATGAAAGAAGAAACAGGACTTACTTTTACTCCTGCCGAATTTGATGATTTTTTAAGTCGTCCTCATTTTTCTTCTGCCGGAATGACGGATGAAACTAACTGTACCGTTTACGGAATTTCTACTGGGATGCCAAATCTTGATCATTTAGAGCCAAATGAGGATTTATCAGTTGAATTAGTAGACAAGACTGAGGCAAAACGTATTTTGAAAGAAGAAAACCTTTCTGTAAAGGCTTATTATCTCTTGTTACATTTCATACAGAGTGATCCTTCTGATCCTTTTGCATTTTTGAAATTGAACTAAAAATTAAATGATAATAATCTCTGTGACATATTCTTATTCTTCACAGAGATTATTATTTAAATAAAGTTTGATAAAAATCATTGACATTGAGATAAAGAAATGATAATATATCTTAGGTCGAACAATTGAATCTGCCGATGTGTCGGAACTGGCAGACGAGACAGACTCAAAATCTGTTGTTCTTATGGACGTGTGGGTTCGAGTCCCACCATCGGCATTAAAAAAGAATCTCTTTCTAGAGATTCTTTTTTTATTTATAGATTCTGTATTAATTCTTCAATCTCATCCAAACAGGCACCACAGACAGTTCCTACTCCTGTTACGTCTTTGATCGCTTCAACTGTTTTCGCGCCTTCTTCATACGCATCAATGATCTGCCCTGCTGTGATATCAAGGCATGGACAGATGATCTGATCTCGATCCATAAAAATACCTCCTTTGATTTATAGAAGTATTATGTACATTTTCGTCAAGGTATATCCACATTCTTTTTCTTAATCTGCTTATTTACAACTTCTGCAAACAACTGATACACTACAGAACAAAATGGAATACTAAAGAGCATTCCTGCAATTCCTGCGATATTGCCTCCGATCGTTACCGCAGCCAACACCCACATTGCTGGAAGTCCAACAGAATTTCCTACGACATGCGGATAAATGACATTTCCTTCAAACTGCTGCACAACGACAAACATAATAATAAATATGATTGCCTGCTTCCAGTTTACCATCAAGATCAGCAATACGCCTACACAACACCCAATAAATCCGCCGATGATCGGAATCAATGACATTGTTGCAATAAAAACTGCTATCAAAACTGCATATGGAAGTCTTAATAAAGTCATAGATGCAAAAATGAGACTTCCAAGAATTACAGCCTCTAAACACTGTCCGGAAAGGAAACTTGAAAATGTATTATTGGATAATCTTCCAACTCTTACAATATATTTCGCAGTCTTCTCTGGTAGAAAAGCCACTAATACTTTTCTCACCTGCACAGATAATCTTTCTTTTTGTAATAACGCATTCAGTGCAAAAACAAAGCCTAATCCAAAACTTACGACAACCTGTACTGCATTCGAAATGACACTCACTGTAGAATTCAGCATATTAGTAGCACTATCCTGCAAAAATGATATCAATCCTCCACTAATTTTATCCCAGTCAAAAGTAATCTGATTTACATACTTATGTACCATTGGCTTATTGATCGAATAATGTTCTAAAAAATCTTGTATTTCTTTTACATACCCTGGAATATTATTTGATAATTTGAAGATTGTTTCAACAAGTTCTGGAATGATCAGTCTTGAAACTAATATGATCACACCAACAATGCTTAACAATGCTGCAATAAGACTTAACGCTCGCTTTCCTTTTCTCACCTTATGAAACACTCGATTTTCAAAAAAACGCATTGGAACATTAATTATAAAAGCAAGGCAACTTCCCAAAATAAACGGAAATGCAACAGAACTCGCATAGGAAATTCCAGAAAACACAATCTTTAGATTGCTTAATATCAAATATAATGTAATTCCAAACGCCACTAATATAAATGGTGTTTTATCATTTTCTTTAAAAAATTTCACAAATTTTCTCCTTTTTATTTTACAGTTTATTTCTTTCGCAAATTTTTAAAAGGGACTGCTAAAACTAACAGTCCCTCACTTTATCTTTTGCATATCATATACCCGGAATGCCGGTCTCGCAATTTTGACGCCTAGCAGAGCTAGGTGGGTTTTCTCGATCAACGTTCTGCCGTCCCCCAGTATCAGGGCTTGACATCCAGTCAATTATATGAAGTCCCATGACAAATAAATGTAGGTTCAAAATAGCAAGTTATCGCACACCCCAGGCTTCTTATCTCATTTACATTACATATTATACTGTAAGTATGTTAAGATTTCAAGTCACAGATACATGAAATTCTATCCAATTTTAATATTTTTTGAAAATGGCTGAAATGGTGATATCTTATCATAACCACTGATGTCCTCTTTCAAATCCTTTTTCAGGTATGCAAATGTGTATTTTTCACCTTTTTTTGCATACATCTTCAAAAGTTTTAATAAATAATTCTTCGATGCATCGCACATGATCGTTGCTCCAATTCCATGTTCGAAATATTCAAGCGGACTCTTCTGGTCAAACTTATCACCATTATAAATCTTTCCGGCACTGACTCGGTCTACGAACATCTCTGCCATATACTTCTTAGGAATCTTCATTCCCACAAGTCCCGGATGTTCTTTGTCAATACTGTAATCAATCCAGTATTCGAAATGATGACGATTACGACCTTTGTGATGAAGCCATGCGGTAGAAATTCCTTTGTCCATTCTTTCTGCATTATTCGGACTTGCCGTTCCCTGATAGTATTTTGCACCTACCAGAAATTCAGTTAGCGAATATTTTGACATATCATGCATAATCCCCTGATAATATAGTCCTAACTTGAAACAGCCTTTTGCCACCAGAATCTTATGTCTTGTGATTGTTTTAAAATGTCCAATAAAATGCATAACTTACATCTGCTCCCTCTCGATATCTTCTCTAAGAATCTTTTCTCTATCGATTATCATAGCAAAAACTGTTCCAATTGAAAAGAGGTTATCGAAAAAAAGTGATGTCAGATGATATATTTCTATCTCTGACATCACCTTTACTTTTTCCAGTAAGATTACAGGTTTGTATATCCCATTAACCGTTTGTCAACTTCACGAGCTGCATCTCTTCCTTCACGGATCGCCCATACGACCAGTGACTGTCCTCTGTGCATATCTCCTGCAGTAAAGACATTCTCGACGTTTGTAGCAAAGCTATCTGGTTTTGTTTCTACATTTGTTCTCTGGTTTACTTTGACACCAAAGGCTTCTGTAACATATGCTTCACTTCCTAAGAATCCTGCTGCGATCAGTACTAAATCTGCTGGAATTTCTTTTTCAGATCCTTCCACTGGTACCATCATCATTCTTCCAGTTTTCTCGTCTTTTTTACTTTCAAGACTTACTAAAACAGCTTTTGTTACTTCGCCTTTTTTTATTCATCTTAAACTCTTTAACGGTTGTCTGATAAATACGAGGATCATGTCCAAACACAGCGATTGCTTCTTCCTGACCATAATCTGTCTTGCAGATTCTTGGCCATTCTGGCCATGGGTTATTTTCTGCACGTTCGTCTGGAAGTTTTGGCATCATCTCTAACTGAGTCACACTCTTTGCTCCATGACGGATGGATGTACCAACACAGTCATTTCCTGTATCTCCACCACCGATAACGATGACGTTTTTGCCTTTTGCAGAAATAAATTTCTTATCTTTTAATCCAGAATCTAACAGACTCTTTGTTGTAGATTTTAAGAAGTCAACTGCAAAATAGATTCCTTTTGCTTCGCGTCCAGGAACTTCAATATTTCTTGGATTAGAAGATCCACATGCTAAGATCACTGCATCGTAGTCTTTCTTTAGCTGTTCTGGTTTGATATCTTTTCCGACGTTTGTATTTGTTACAAAATGAATTCCTTCTTCTTTCATGATCGCAATCTTACGTTCTACGATATGTTTTTCCAGTTTCATATTAGGAATTCCATACATTAGTAATCCACCAAGACGGTCGGAGCGTTCGTACACAGTCACTTCATGTCCACGTTTATTTAAAGAATTTGCTGCAGATAATCCAGAAGGTCCGGAACCAATGACTGCAACTTTCTTTCCTGTACGAAATTTTGGTGGTCTTGCTTTGGCAAGTCCGTGTTTGTATCCATATTCGATGATACTTAACTCATTTTGTTTGGAACATACAGGATCCCCATTTAATCCGCATGTACAAGCATTCTCGCAGAGTGCCGGACATACACGTCCGGTAAACTCTGGAAATGGATTTGTTTTCTTAAGTCTTAAGTATGCCTGTTCCCAGTTTCCTGTATAGATCAAGTCATTCCACTCTGGCACCAAGTTGTTAAGTGGGCAACCAGATGCCATTCCATTCAATAATACTTTTCCTGACTGACAGAATGGTACTCCGCAGTCCATACATCTTGCACCCTGTTTCTGCTGTTCTTCTCTTGAAAGAGGAATATGAAATTCATTAAAATGTTTGATTCGTTCTTTCGGAGATTCTGCACGGGCGTCTTCTCTTTCATAATCTAAAAATCCAGTTGGTTTTCCCATAATTTCCTCCTATTTTCCTGCATTTGCTTTCATATTAAATGCTTCCATCTGTGCCTGCTCACTGCTTAATCCACGTTCTTCCATCTGAACGATCAGATTTAACATTGCTTTGTAATCATTTGGCATGATCTTCTTAAATTTAGGCAGGTACTGTTCAAAGTCTTTCAGAATTTCTTTTCCTTTTTCGGAATTTGTATATGCAACATGTTCTTTTAACATATCTTTTAATTCGATAACATCGTATTTAGATGTTACAGTTTCTACAGAAACCATTTCTTTATTTAAGTTCTTATATAACTTGCTGTCTTCGTCTAATACATAAGCAACTCCACCACTCATACCAGCTGCGAAGTTCTTTCCTGTTGGTCCAAGAACAAGAACACGACCACCTGTCATGTATTCACATCCATGATCTCCAACTCCTTCAACAACTGCTGTAGCTCCTGAGTTTCTGACACAGAAACGTTCTCCTGCAACACCATTGATAAATGCTTTACCGCTTGTTGCTCCGTATAATGCAACGTTACCTACGATGATATTATCTTCTGCTTTGAATTTGACACCTGTTGGAGGACAAAGGATTAATTTACCACCAGAAAGTCCTTTTCCGAAGTAGTCATTGCTATCTCCAACTAACTGTAATGTAAGACCTTTTGGAATGAAAGCTCCGAAGCTTTGTCCACCGGCTCCATTACATTTTACAATATATGTATCATCATCTAATGCCTGTTCACCCCAACGTTTTGTGATCTCTGATCCAAAGATCGTTCCAAATGTACGGTCAATATTTGTAACGTCCAACTGAATGATCTTCTTTTGTTTCTTCTCAAGTGCTGGCATTAATTCTTTCATCAGAACTTTCATATCTGCTGTCTTTTCCAGTTTGAAATCATATACATTCTTATGATTGTAATCCATCTTCTGAGCTGGATCATATTTATATCCAAGAATCTTAGACAAGTCAACATGTTTTTCGGCTGCTTTTGCGTTTGGTTTTAATAAGTCTGTACGTCCAACTAATTCATCAACAGTAGCAACTCCTAATTTTGCCATATATTCTCTTAATTCCTGAGCAATAAATCTCATGAAGTTGATAACATATTCAGGTTTTCCAGCGAATCTCTTACGTAATTCTGGATTCTGTGTTGCGACTCCGACTGGGCATGTATCTAAGTTACATACTCTCATCATGACACATCCAAGTGTTACAAGTGGTGCTGTTGCGAAACCAAATTCTTCGGCTCCAAGCATTGCTGCGATTGCTACGTCTCTACCACTCATTAACTTACCGTCTGTCTCAACGATAACTTTGTTACGAAGATCATTCATTAACAGATTCTGATGTGCTTCTGCAAGTCCAAGCTCCCAAGGAAGTCCTGCATTGTAGATAGAGTTTCTAGGAGCAGCTCCTGTACCACCATCGTAACCAGAGATCAAGATAACCTGTGCTCCAGCTTTTGCTACACCAGATGCAACAGTTCCGACTCCTGCTTCGGATACCAGTTTTACAGAGATTCTTGCATCTCTGTTGGCATTCTTACAGTCATAAATCAACTGTGCCAAGTCCTCGATAGAGTAAATATCATGATGAGGTGGTGGTGAGATTAAGCTTACACCGGCTGTTGAATGACGAGTTTTTGCTATCCATGGGTAAACTTTCTTGCCTGGAAGATGTCCACCTTCTCCCGGTTTTGCTCCCTGTGCCATCTTGATCTGAATCTCTTTGGCACTTACTAAATATTCACTTGTTACTCCAAAACGTCCAGATGCAACCTGTTTGATCGCTGAGCAACGATTTAATCCGTCTCTTCCAACTTTTAATCTCTCAGGTCTTTCTCCACCTTCACCACTGTTTGATTTACCACCTAATTTGTTCATAGCAATCGCCAGTGTTTCATGTGCTTCTCCGGAAATAGATCCGTAAGACATTGCTCCTGTCTTGAAACGTTTGACAATAGAATCAACGCTTTCTACTTTCTCGATTGGAATACCTTTTTCTGGGTAATTGAATTCCATTAAACCTCTTAAGTTTCCTGGCTCTAATTCCTTATCGATCATATCTGTATACTGTTTAAACAGCTCATAACTTCCTGTTCTTGTTGCAACCTGAAGTGTATGAATCGTCTGTGGATTGTAAAGATGCTGTTCTTTTCCACTTCTGCATTTATGACTTCCTGAACTCTCTAATGTCAGATCATTCTCAAGTCCGAGTGGATCAAAGGCTGTATCATGTCTTGCATCTACATCCGCTTCAATATCTTTTAATGAAATACCTTCCACTCTGCTGACTGTATTTGTAAAATATTTTTCAATAACATCAGAATTAATACCAATCGCTTCAAAGATCTGAGATCCCTGATAAGACTGTAATGTTGAAATACCCATCTTAGATGCGATCTTAACGATTCCATGAAGGATCGCATTTGTGTAATCTTCAACAGCTGCATAGTAATCTTTATGAAGCATATTTTCATCGATCAGTTTCTTAATTCCCTGTAATGCAAGGTATGGGTTTACTGCACATGCACCATATCCTAACAGTGTTGCAAAATGATGAACTTCTCTTGGTTCTCCACTCTCTAAGATCAGTGCAACAGATGTACGTCTCTTTGTCTTGATCAGATACTGATGCATTGCGGATACTGCTAATAATGAAGGAATTGCCACATGGTTTTCATCGACTCCTCTGTCAGAAAGAATGATGATGTTGGCTCCATCTCTGTAAGCTCTGTCTGTCTCTATGAATAAACGGTCTAATGCTTTCTCAAGAGATGTGTTCTTGTAATATATAATAGGAAGTTCTACAACTTTAAATCCTTCTTTGTTCATGGATTTGATCTTTAACAGGTCTGTATCTGTAAGGATTGGGTTGTGTACTTTTAATACGCGGCAGTTTTCTGGTTTCTCATCTAAGATATTACCTTCTTTTCCGACATAAACCGTTGTTGATGTTACAAGTTCCTCACGGATCGCATCGATTGGAGGGTTTGTTACCTGCGCAAATAACTGTTTAAAATAGTTAAATAATGGCTGATGGCGGTTAGATAACACTGCAAGTGGTGTATCATTTCCCATCGCTGCAATCGCTTCTGTCCCATTTAATGCCATTGGAAGAATTGCTGTACGGATATCTTCATATGTATATCCGAACGCTTTCATCAGTTTTTCACGTTCTTCTGCTCCGTATGTTGGAACTGGTTCATTTGGAATCTTTAAGTCTTTTAATTCCAACAGATTACTATCTAACCATTCACCATATGGTTCTTTCTCTGCGTATTTTTCTTTGACTACATCATCTGCGATCACTTCTCCTTTGATCGTATCAACCAATAACATCTTTCCTGGATGAAGTCTTTCTTTAACTACGATCTTTGTTGGATCGATGTCAAGAACTCCAATCTCTGATGATAAGATCAGCTGATCATCATCTGTGATATAGTATCTTGATGGACGAAGTCCGTTACGGTCAAGTACCGCTCCTACCTGATCACCGTCTGTAAAGATGATAGATGCAGGTCCATCCCATGGTTCCATCATTGTTGCATAGTACTGATAGAAATCACGTTTCTCCTGTGAAATGACTTTATTGTTCTCCCATGGTTCTGGGATTGTGATCATGATCGCATGTGGAAGATCCATACCACTCATAACTAAGAACTCTAATGTATTATCAAGTCTTGCAGAGTCAGATCCGTTTGGGTTTACCACTGGGATCAGTTTGTGCATTTCATCTTTGAGGTACTCTGATTCCATATTCTCTTCTCTGGCAAGCATCTTATCGGCATTTCCACGGATTGTGTTGATCTCTCCGTTATGTACGATAAAACGATATGGATGAGCTTTCTCCCAGCTTGGTGTCGTATTTGTACTGAATCGTGAATGTACAAGTGCGATTGCTGATTCGTAATCTGGATCCTGAAGATCTTTAAAGAATGTACGAAGCTGTCCAACTAAGAACATACCTTTATATACGATCGTTCTGCTGGATAATGAAACGACATAAGATTCTTCATTACTTTGTTCGAATACTTTTCTTGCAATATATAATTTACGGTCAAAATCAAGTCCTTTTTCAACGTCTGCTGGTTTTGCAACGAATCCCTGTAAGATCTTTGGCATGCATTCTACTGCTTTCTTACCAAGAACTGCTGGTACTGTTGGAACCTCTCTCCATCCAAGGAATGTCATTCCTTCTTTCTCAACGATGATCTCGAACATCTTCTTTGCTTGACGAAGTCTTAATTCGTCATTTGGAAAGAAGAACATTCCAATTCCGTATTCTCTTTCTTTCCCGATATTGATTCCAGCTTCTTTGCAGGCTTTGTTAAAGAACTTATGTGAAATCTGAAGCATGATTCCTACACCGTCTCCTGTCTCTCCTGCTGCATCTTTTCCTGCACGATGCTCTAATGTCTCAACAATCTTCAGTGCATTATCTACTGTCTGATGATTCTTGACTCCCTTAATATTTACACAGGCACCGATACCGCAGTTATCGTGCTCAAAACTTGGATCATATAATCCAGGAATTTGATTTGTCTGTTTCATATCCATTCATCCTTTCTCGCTGTGTTCTCTCGTTGTTTTTTTCTTATCATACCGAAATTTTCCCTAGTTGTAAAGTATGAATTTTCTTAAGTTGTCAGATAATTAGACTTCTTGAGATTATATATAGTTATTTTCTGATAATATATTAAATTATCTCTTATTTTCTCGTTTATTAAGCACTATTTCTCAAAAACTTTTTTTAAAAAAAGTTGTACTATTTTGTCATTTATACTATACTAAATAACGTCCGTTTCGATTAAATTTAATCGTTTGGACCATTTTTATAACATTGATATATTAATTAGAAAGAAGAGGTTTTATTTATTATGAATGAACAAAGACAAATCCTCTCGTACTGAGAAGATTTCTAGCTTGCTTCTTCGTTTTGCAATTCCAAGCATTATCGCTATGGTCGTAAGTGCTTTATATAATATGGTAGACCAGTTTTTTATTGGCCGAAGCGTTGGAATGCTTGGAAATGCCGCAACGAATGTTGCTTTCCCATTAGTCATCACTTGTACTTCCATCGCTTTAATGTGTGGAATTGGTGGCGCTGCAAACTTTAACCTTTGCATGGGACGACACGAAAAGGATGATGCAGCTTCCTTCGCTGGAAATGCGATCACCATGCTATTTTCACTTGGTGTGATTCTTTGTATCGTGACAAGACTATTTTTAAAACCAATGATGATCTTATTTGGAGCAACTTCTAGTGTTTTAAATTATTCTTTAACCTACACCGGAATTACATCCCTTGGTTTTCCATTTTTGATCTTAACAACTGGAGGTACAAATCTTGTACGTGCTGATGGAAGTCCAAAGTTTTCTATGGCTTGTACTTTGACTGGTGCAATCATTAATACGATCCTTGATCCTACATTGATTTTTGGTTTTCCATATGGGAATTGCCGGTGCTGCATGGGCAACTGTGATCGGGCAGATTGTTTCTGGTATTATGGTAATCTTATATTTAAGAAAATTTAAGACCGTCGATCTGACATTGAAAAGATTAAAATCCACACCCACATTATATCGGAAGAATTGTTTCCCATTGGTATGGCACCCATTCTTTAATCAGGTTTCCATGATGGTCGTACAGATCGTTATGAACAATGTTTTAATCCGATATGGTGCAAAATCTTCTTACGGAAGCGATATCCCTCTAGCATGTGCCGGGATCATCACAAAGATCAATATGATCTTTTTCTCCATTAATATTGGTATTTCTCAAGGATTACAGCCAATTATCAGTTATAACTATGGTGCGAAGAAACTGGATCGTGTGCGAGAAGCCTATTTAAAAGCTGCAATCTCTGCAACGATCATCAGTACGGTTTCTTTTATCTGCTTCCAGTTGTTCCCACGACAGATCATTGGAATCTTTGGTTCTGAGAGTGAAGCTTACTTCCGTTTTGCTGAGAAGTTCTTTCGAATTTTCTTGTTTTGTACTTTTATTAATGGTTTACAGCCAATTACTGCGAACTTTTTTACGGCGATTGGAAAGGCGAACCGTGGTATTTTCCTTTCATTGACCAGACAGGTTATTTTCTTGCTGCCATTGATGATCATTCTGCCGATTTTCTTTGGAATTGAGGGAGTTATGTTTTCAGCACCAATTGCGGATGGATTTGCGGCGATATGTGCGATTACATTTGCGGTACATGAATTACGATCATTTCATTAGAAACAGAGGTATTGTTTTATGATTTCAAAACATAAAGACCTTGCAATTTACCCTTCTTTTTGGGTTGATTTTTGAACTTCTTGCCACTTATATTGGCGCATTCATAGTAAAAAAATCAGAAAAATATATTTTCAGTTTTCTGCCTGATCAGCTAAAATAATGCCATAATAAAAGGATACACAACCGATTTTATATTACTTTCAAATTGATTGTGTATCCTTTTTTTATTTATAGCTTTTCTACTTCACAACTATGCTTCTTCGTTTTTCTATCATAACTGATTCCAACTGCTAATATACTTCCTTCATATGCTGAAATTTCTCCAATTTTTCCTTGGAATCTCAATTGGTAATTCTTCATAAGTCAATAATCCATAAACGACCATTGCTGAATAAATCTGGTCTTTTGTATATAAATCATTTGCTGTTGCTACATATTGCTGCATTTTTGCCGGAACACGTTCTCCCGCAACCATCAATACAATATCATTTCTCACATCCGCTATATTTCCTTTGATATAGTTGAAAATGGAATCGTAAGTTCCCGAACTTGTCCAATAGTTTGCCAGTTGGTTATCTCTTAATGCACAGACAACAGATCTTGGATTATATAAATAATCTCCTGCTGCCGCTCGATAACCATCATACCATCTTTTTACCTTATCATAATTTCTTCGGGTTCTTTGTTATCTTTTTATAAATATTATAAATCTGATCCACTTCCTCATCCAAAACAAAAATCAAAACGTTCCTGACTGCATTCTTCAAAATCGTCTCTAGCACATCCGCCGCAGAATCATCTTCGTAAACTTCGATCTGTGGATATT
>ENA-OQDC01001145-OQDC01001145.1-human-gut-metagenome-genome-assembly--contig:-NODE-1145-length-14621-cov-7.494756_pt1 | contig 14621 bp, 12 predicted proteins | sample MGYA00242770_ERZ504601 | MGnify/ENA primary metagenome ERZ504601 (study PRJEB26092, sample SAMD00036305) | human gut metagenome | host: Homo sapiens | study: EMG produced TPA metagenomics assembly of...
CATTGCTCTCACCGGTCCCCTTGGGGCTTCCCCTGAAAACGTCCTCGATCATGAATTGCCCCGTCGTGCGCTTCGCGCGACGGGGCAATTCGATCTGCGGATTGTTTTCAGGGGAAGCCCCAAGGGGGCCTGCGCAGCCTCGACAGGATATCGCATTCGCTGATTTAATCTTGCGTTCCTTCGGAGCAGCGGACAAAGAACCCTTCACGATACGGAAAGATTTGGGGGCAAAGCCCCTGGCCTCCCCTACGTTAACTTCGCTGGCGGCGGCTACAGGAACCTACGCTCTGGAAAGTCGCTGGGCTGATTTTTTGGCTTCTATTTGATAAAGGCGCACTTCCCATCATCTCATTCGCCTTATAGCTCTGTTTTAATTTCTAATTGATGATCGATACGTGACGTCATCTAATTATCTTCGCTACTCAAAACAGCCCCAAGTTTACGTACTAGCGTCTCAACAGTAATTCCGAGTGCGTCCGCATAGACAAACTGCTCATAAACCCTAAGGCTGCGTTCCCCGGTCTCGACCTTTGAGATGAACGATTGAGGTACCCCCAGTTTCTTTGCGAGTTCAACCTGAGTGATACCTTGCTCCCGACGAATCTGGGAAAGGCATTTTCCGCATGTCCTGTTAGCATCAACGTTCATGCCGTTTACGCTATATTCCATTTTGATATATCCCAAACTGGGATATACTTATGTCATCAGCCATTCCGCTTATCAAAAATGCCCATCGCAGATTCATAGCTAGGAAGGAGCCTCGATAAACATGAATGACGAGATGAAGGAGCCCGACGAGGAAAAGGCACTCAGCGAGTCCGACGAGCGGAAGCCGGATTTCAAAGCCGAGCAGTTTTCTGATGGTGCTAGCGACACCTCCTCCTCTGAAATTCCGCCATCAAACGAAGATGACGGCGCACGCAAAAATGAAGAAAACGACTCACTTCTAACGCGGGCCATTCATAAATTAGGCAATAAAAAACGAGCGGCAATCGCAGCTGCCGTGGCAGTTGTCATCATCTTCAGTTTGCCCATGCTGTTTCCTCAATTGTTTTGTAGCCACAAGCTATGGGCCAATGCAACCTGCACCAGCCCCCGTGTATGCAAAAGTTGCGGCAAAACCGAGGGAGAACCTCTCGGGCACGAATGGGAAGAAGCAACTTGTACGACACCGAAGACCTGTCAGCGTTGCGGCGAAACGAAAGGGGAGCCACTCGGACACCAACCGGGCTCGTGGACCAAAGAAGTCGACTACGTAGATGCCACTTCGAAGGAAATACGAGAATGCGAGAGATGCGAAGAGGTCGTTGACACCCGCAACGAGAAGGAAATCACATCTTTTCTTGGCGACGGAAAGTTTTCAATTTCCCCAAAAGGCTTTATTGATCGACTTAACGAGGAATTCTCCGATATCCCCAATTGCAGCAGCATGAATGCGGATTACGAACTAGACGATAGCGGCATGGGGCTCGAACTTCAGATTAAAAACGGTTCAAAGATTGCCGGTATTGGAGGCTTCTTTTCGGACTCGAGTAACCCGGTGCTACTCAGCTATCTTGGATCCGAAAACTGCTTCAAAAACATAGTCATGTACTTCGAAAACTCCGACTATGCCGCGGCGACAGCATTGGCAACTATACAAGCAATCGATCCAACACTTTCGTTTTCAGACGCCAAGGAAGTTGGTGCTGCCTGCGTAGATACGCCAACTGTCAAAAATGGAATTACGTATGCAATCGTAGCTTCGAATGGAGAGTACTGGCTAAGCGCTCGAATTGAATAATTTTCTTTGATTACTAAATTCAGACGCCTCTTACTCGCGATATATTAAAACTCAACCCCTGGCAGCATCGTCAATCGAAAATTGCCCCGCCGAGCACTTTAGCTTGGCGGGGCATTTCAATATGAAAGCGGATTTAAATATCAACAAGGCCTGCACGCTCCAACGAGACAGCCGGCTTCGCTGCTCAAATTGCCCTTGGTGAACCACAAGTTGAGCAATCAGTGGCCAAAATCCCCTTTAGGCGGCGCTGGTTTCTTTGTATTCGAAAACTGGTTCTAGGAGGTCTTCGATATTGCAGTGGAGGGCTTTTGCTATAGCTCTTACGGTTGTTACTGAGGCTTCGTTGATGTTTCGTTGGCGCTGTTCGTACATTTGGATTGAGCGGAGTGATACGCCTGATTCGTATGCCAGGTCTTGTTGGGTTTTCTTAAGCTTCTTTCTTGCTAACGCAAGTTTTGTTCGCCTGGACGCTTTCTTCGCCATATCGCAGACGAGGCGAGCCACACGTTCCTCCGAGGCTTCGTGCCAGGGGTAGTACAGACTGCGTAGCACATCAAATGGAACGACATGCAGCAAATCTTCGAAAGACTCTCCTAGGCGCCACTGAAGGTATGCCAATATCCAGCCTGTCCAATATTCCGGTGTCTTTTCGAATCGGTAGGTTCGATTTGGCATCGGCCTTGATTGATAGCCCGACCTTTCGGCGATAAGCGCGAACAGCTCAACGCCCGATTTTCCCGACACTACCCATGCGTTGCCGCGTTCGAACTCGCGAGCTACGCCGCTCAGGCAAAAGAGTTCAGCAACTTCCGATCCTTCTGCTCCATAATCGTTAACGGCATAGTCAAAGCAGTCGCCGAGATTGTTCATTGCATCCTCGAGATAGTAGACGGGGTATGTTCTACTCGGCCCACAATCCGTTAACTCTTGGATCATTTAAATCAACCCTCCCTGCCATTAAATCCCTAATGTAGACACCCTCAGAGTCGAATCCATTCACAGTTTCCAAGTACTTGCGCCGCGCGTTCTGCTCTCGCTTAAAGCGCTTGGGATAATACTCAGATCCCAACGCCTGCTTCCATTCGCAGAATCTGATTGCTGAGAACGCACGCTCACTCATAAGCGCATATTGAATGCCCAAATCCCCCAAAAACATAATGCGCTGCAATTGCCTGAGCGAAATCATGCCGTTGACAAACTGTCTTGCAAACGAGAAATAGGAATCGTCGGCGCGATAGCCTCGAATAACGTCATAGGGAGAAATATCAATCAGGCAGTTATCCAGCAGATAACGAAGTCCTTCGCGCGCTAGCGGTGTCGAAACATTGAACTCCCTATTGTTAGCCAAAATCGCAAGCCAATTGAGGATTGAAAACTCCCCGGACTCCAAATCCAAGACCGCGAGACCATCAATATCGAGCTCATATCGATTCGCGATACCATCGGACTCGGTCCGACATGCCCACTCCATTGCCATTTCCTCATGTGGCGTGCAATAAAACCCACACCCATAGTCATTGAATTGTCTGCATTTATCCAACGACGGATGCTCGACAACAACCTCCGACCCGTGCCAAAGCTCCATATCGACCTCCAAACAAAAATATCACCCCAGTGATAGTGTAGCAATAACTATCACTGGGGTGATATAGATAGATGCAAACTATTGCCTGCCAAGAGCCCTTATTAGAGGCAAGCCTCGGCGATGCGGCGCTTGAGTTCATCGATGCCGGTACCGGTCTGGGAGCTTGTGATGATCACGTTCTCGGCCGGGACGTTGAGCTGCTTTTTGATGGCTGCTGCCTGGCGGGCCTGCTGGGTGCGGCTGAGTTTGTCTGCCTTGGTGAGGCAGACAATAAAGTTGAACTCGTTGCCCTGCAGGTAGTCGATCATGTCATGGTCGAGTTTGCTCGGGTCGTGACGAATATCCACCAGCGACACGACCAGGTTAAAGCTGCGCTCCGAGTCGAAGAAGTCGCCGATAAGTTCTGCCCAACGGTCACGCTCGGCCTTGGAACGACGGGCGAAACCATAGCCCGGCAGGTCAACGAAGTGCACGTCGTCGGCCTCGAAGAAGTTGATGTTGCTCGTCTTGCCCGGTGTGCTCGAAACCTTGACGAGGTTCTTGCGGCCAAAAAGCTTGTTCATGATCGACGACTTGCCCACGTTGGAGCGGCCGACGAAGCTCACCTCGGGGCAGGTGGACTCGGGAATCTGCGAAACCTTGCCATAGCTGGCAACGAACTTGGCAAGCTGGTAGTTAATGGAATCGGCCATGGACACTCCTTGGTCGTAGGTTCTTACAAAAGAGCGCGCTAATAGATAGCAGCGATACGGCGAACGATATCGAGCGTAATGCCACTCGCGGTGCGGGCATACTCGAACAGGTCGAACTCGCGGTCGCAAATCGCATCGTACGCCTCGTCACAATTATCGCTGATAGCGCGCAGCACCAGGCAATCGACACCATTTTTGGTTGCGACGTGGGCAATTGCCGCGCCCTCCATGCCGACACAATCGGCATGCGTCGCCTCGATAGCGTCATTGCGCATGGCGGCGCCCGTCACAAAGCGGTTACCCGTGGCAATCGTGCCGACCAGGAACTGCTTTGCGCCCTCGTTCGAGGCGGCTGCATTTATCGAAGCGTTAACAAAGCCACGCTCAGAAAGCACATCGGCAGCAATATCGACCAGCGCAGGCGTCGAGCCAAACTCCTCGAGCCCCGGTGCAGACTCGGCGATAAGCGCGGTATCGGTATCCAGATAGCGTAGGCATTTGCCGATAACCACGTCGTCGATATGGAGCTTGGGGTTCAAACCGCCCGCGATACCCGAGAGCACAACGGCCTGCGGGGCATATTTACTAATGAGATGCTGTGTTGCGGCGGCGGCATTCACCGTGCCCATACCCGCCGTTGTGGCGACAATCGACAGACCGTCGAGCCCGCCGGTCACAACGTTCAAGCCCGCCTCCTGTACCATGCAAGCGTTACTCAACTCTTCCTTAATCTGCATGATCTCTTTTTCGAGTGCGCCGATAATCGCGATTGTAGCCATGCCATTCCCCAAACCTATACGAAATTCTCAACCACGGTATGGTACCAGCATTTTGTTTGACCTCGTCAAACGAACACGCTAGGCCAGCGCAGCTCGCGTATCAAACAGAGCCTTTGCAATCGCAGCCGTAACCTCGCTCGAGCGGTCGCTCCACGGCATCGATGTCATGATGCTCATGACATAGGTACGGCCATCGATGTCGATAAGGCCCGCATCGCATGTCGAATAGCAACCATCCTCGCTAATCCAGCCTGCCTTGTTGCGCACCAAGGCTTGGTCGTCCGCAATGCCGTCACGAATAAACGATCGGGCCGTAGAGGCCAGAAGGCCCGACAGCCATTGTGACGTCTCGGTATCATGGCTCAGATACTCGCTCATCTCGCGCCACAACTTGGCCGAGGTTCGCGGGCAATAGGTGGGAAAATCACTCATCGGATCGAGTGCGGTATCGTAATCGACGCCAAGACTGACAATCCAATCCTCGTAACCGACACGGTCAAACGCCGCGCGTAACGCAATAAACGAATCGTTGTCCGAATTAACGACCGCGGCCTCGATCAGGTCGCGCACCGTCTGCCAGCCCATGTTGTAGCCACCATAGGTGCCAAGGGAATCATCGAGTGAGACCTGGCCCGTCTCGACCAGGGATTCGCAGATGTACAACGCATAGAGTGCCTTATAACTGCTCGCACCGTACACCTCGGCGTCCGCGTCATACGTCACACCCTTGCCGCTCGTCAGATCGTAAAACACCACGCCCACATCGCCCAGCTCCTGCGCCTGACTCAGGGCATCTTGGAGCGCGGCGAGGCTCTCATCCTCCAGGGCGGGGATCTGGTCATCAACCAGTGAGAAGGTCTGCACGGTATCGCCTGAGGGAATATCGTTAAAGTCCGCCTTCGAAAGCCTCGTCTTGAGGCTCGCTGTCGACAGGGTTTGGCTTGCGGTGGCTTTAGATTCAGAGACCTTTTTGTTTTGCATCTGTACCGTTGACGCATCTGAGTGTGCCATTCGCTCCGACGCGTAGGTTTTGGCGGTAATTCCGAGGATAATAACCGCCAACGTTAGCATCCCAATGGCGGCAATCTTCGTCACGCGGATGCGAGCGTCGACAAGGCCACGCGAAGACGTGCCCTTCGTCTCATATCTGCTGCTATGCTGCGGCACATACTCGTCCCGCGATGCGTTGTTTCGCACGTGGTCTCCTGACTGCTACCGTTTATATACGAGCAGCATAATACCGAGCAGGCATTTCTTTCCAAAGATATTCAGCGGCGTTTAAGGCGTCTTTAAAGAAACCACAAGCGTATTTATCCAAATGGCACGATTCTGTTGCGCATCTCCGCCCAAAACGCAGTTGCGGTGGAATAGTTCCTATTTGGGCGGCATAAGCCGAAAAACAAGAACTATTCCACCACAACTTGACGGGCCTCTTTGGCAATCAACTTGGTGCCCAGAGGCACTCATTTAAGTCTGTCCCCAATGAGTGCCTGAAAATGGCTCGCTAGCCGATGGCGTTTTTGAGTTCCGCGCGGCGCTTTTTCCATGCCCGTCATGACGGCGTTGCGCAGCTCGGGCATGCGCGCGGTATCCATCTGTGGAACGCCCTCGAGCTTATAGGGAATCCCCAGCTGCTCGTACTTGACGACACCCATCGTGTGATACGGCAGCATTTCCAGACCGACCACGTTATGCCATGGAGCGATCAGACGACCGAGTGCCTCGCACTCCTCAACCGTATCGGTAATGCCGGGCACCACCACGTGGCGGATAACGACCTTAATCTTGCGACGGGCAAGCTCATCACCAAACGCCAGAATGCGTGCGGGATCGCAACCGGTCAGCTTTTTTATGCTCGACGGGATCGGCGTGTTTAATGTCGAGCAGCACCATATCGGTCTCGTTGAGTACGGCATCGAACTTCTCGGGATGGTTGGGATCGAACGCATAGCCGCAGCTATCCAGGCAGGTATGCACGCGACCGTCGGGGTTATTGATGCATGGCGCGGAACAGGTCGGCCAAAAACTCAGGCTGCAGGAGCGGCTCGCCGCCGGACACCGTAATACCACCGCTGCGGTAAAACTCATGGTTGCTCTGAAACTCGTCCATCAGGTGCTCGACGGTCACCATGGTGCCGCCGTTAACCGACCAGGTATCGGGGTTGTGGCAATACGCACAGCGCATGGGGCAGCCCTGAACAAACACCACAAAGCGGATGCCGGGTCCATCGACCGTTCCCATCGTCTCAATCGAATGCACGCGGCCCAGGGCAAACGCAGAGTCCTCGGGACGAGCGTCCACACCCTCGAGTGTCATCTCAGCCATTCCCGCTACCTTGCCTCTCATTGGTTTTAGCTACATAAATGCCAGAGTCATTCTAGCCCATATGCATGATGGCGAAACGGTTTAGCGGTCAATTGGGTTGTTCTATTTGGCCCCACGCAAGAGCGGCGGGAAGGTTGTCGCAACCCGCCCGCCGCCGAGGCAATAGAAATCGATAGACGCCAGGTCTTACGCTTTAAGCGTCAGCACCGCACCGAAGGCGGTCGGGCCGCAATGGCTCGAGATGACACCGCCGACCTGAGTCCAGGTAACGTCCTTAAAGCCCAGGTCGTGCGCATAGACTTCCATGTCGTCGCGCAGCTCCTGGGAAAGACCTACCGAATACGCCAGGCCAATGTGCGAATAGTCGATCTCGCCCTTCGCAACCATGTGGTCAATAAAGGCGCGGGCGCATTTGAGCATAGAGCCGCGAAACTTCTTGGTCGCCACAAACTTACCGCCCGTTACCTCAATGCAGGGCTTAATCTTGAGCAGGTGGGCGCCCAGGAACGCGACGTTGGACAAGCGACCGCCCGCCTTAAGGAAGGCAAGGTCCGTAGGAACAAAACCCAGCAACACACGGTCCATGACGGAATTCGTAAATGCAAAGATCTCGTCGACGGTGGCATCGGGGTGAGCCTCGATGTATTTGGCGGTCTCGACGGCAACGAGCGACTGGCCCACCGAGACAAAACGCGTATCCATGGAGAAGACGTAGTCACGGCCCTTAGCCGCAATCTTGGAGGACTGATGCGAGCAAGTCGTGACTTCGGAGTACGCAAGATGCAGAATGGTCGCATCGGGCTGCTCGGCATGGATACGGTCGTACACGTGAGCAAAATCCGCAGGCGCGCAGCCACTCGTCTTAGGCATAACACCGAGCTCGTTGCAGCGCGAGTAAATCTCGAGCGGATCGATGGAGCCGTCCTCAACGGTCTCGTCACCAATTGTGACATGCATGGGCACGCGCACGATGCCGTAGCGCTCGCAGAGCTCCGGCGTCACATCCGACCCAGACTCAACCACGATTACGTACTTGCCCATTCTTATCACGACCCATCTCGACATTGGCTTTTCAATACATGGCGCGCGCCGCCGCACTGTTGCACAACGGCCGCAAAGCGCCAAAGAGACGCCGCCCCTTGCGCACAACAAAGGACAGCGTCTCCCTGGAAAACTCCGTGCTTATCTGAGATTCTACACGGTTTATTAAAGAGTGTTACTTACTCCGCAAACGGTAGCTATACACGATAAACGGTAGTTCGCTGCGGCAACTGCGACACATTCCGCCCGGCAAGTCCAATCGTGCTCCACGCACGGTTAATGCGCGAGGCGGTAGAAATCCATCGACGCCGCACCCTCGGCATGCAACCCCATCGCCGAAACCGCCGGCGAATAGGTACGGCTCGTAAGTGCCGCCTCGCCGCTGTTGGCAAAAATCTCGACCATCGTAGTGTCCGAAAGCACGCGCAGGTCGCGAAGCTCGCTGAGCTCGATCGACCTTTGGTCGCGCCCATAGCCTTCGTCACCCATGTCGAGGGTAAGCATCCCATCTGCATAGCGCACAAAGACACCCTTGCGGATTTCGAGCTCGACCATCTTGGCGCCCTCACAGGAAACCACAAGATCAAACAGGCGGCCCGGCTCCTCAACGGTTTCACCGCCTGTCGCGCGAGCGCAGTCGCCGCGCATCCTCTCAATCTCGTGCGCCGGCTGCTGGCAGAGCTTACCATCGCGCATGCTCAGCTCTCGCGGCACCGTCAACGCGCACTGCCACCCGCGCGCCACCGTCGGGTTTTCTGCCGTCGCATCGGGGCAACCCGACCATCCGATCATCAAACGCCGGCCTGCAGCATCCTCAAAGGACTGCGGAGCATAGAAATCAAAACCGGCATCGACCATCGGGGGCATGCCCTGCCCGACGATTTTAAAGCTCGGCGCCTCCCAATCGGCCTCGATAGGGAACCACACGCACTGATGCGGATTGCGGTAACGCCAACCATCGGCAGGCACACCCTGCGGACAGCAAACGAGAATAAGCTCGCCATCGAGCTCAAACAGATCGGGGCACTCCCACATAAAGCCAAAGTTCTCGTCCAGCTCAATACGCGTCGCATAGTTCCAGTCCTCTAGTTCGCGCGAGGTATAGACAAGCACGCAGCCGCGGTCGTCTTTCGTACGAGCGCCCAGAACCATGTAGTAGATACCGCCATGTTCAAGGATCTTGGGGTCGCGCACGTGCGTACCGATATCGTCGGGGTAATCGACCGGTCCAACAGCTATGCGCTTCTCGCCCAATTCGTCGGGATTCTCGGCAACCATATGAATCTGGTTTTGCTCACGGCCCGTCAACACGTAGTCGTAATCATCGCGGTCAAAATGCTTGACGTTGCCGGTATAGAAGTAGTGAATCTTGCCATCGCGTACAAAGGCAGAACCAGAATACGCTCCGCTCGAATCCAAATCGGAATCGGGGAACAGCACGGGGCCGTGATTCTCGTACGTCACAAAATCCTTTGTCGTCAGATGGTTCCAAAGCACTGGACCGCCATGCGCAGCATCGAACGGATCGTATTGATGATAGATGTGATACGTATCACCAATCTGAACCAAACCGTTGGGGTCGTTGAGCCAACCAAGCTCAGGCTCCACATGGAACAGGAGCCTATCGGGGTCGGACGCGATGCGACCCGCCGTCTCATCCTGTCCAGCTCGCCACTGCTCATAGTCCGCACGCATCACCTTGTTTTTTTGATTTAACATCGCCATTGACTTTCTCGTCTATAGGGAAGGACGCCCGACTCACACGAGCCGAACGCCCTTCCTCAAATGGACTTATCCGCACATTGCACTGAATGGCTCAACTAGAAGCTGACATCGAAGCCTGCGCCAGCGCCCTCTTCATCGGTGGTCGGCACGCCCTTTGCCTTGTTGTAGGCAAAGATCAAGACGATCGGCACGATAAAGGCGATGAGATTGCCAGCCACATACCACACGAGGGTCTCGGGCGTGACGATGAGCAGGCCAAGCACGCCGGTCAGACCCTGACCGATAGCGCGCACCTCAAAGAGCTTGACGAAGGCACCGCCGCAGCCTGCACCGATGCATGCGCAGATGAACGGAATGATCGAATAGCGCATGTTTGCAGCAAAGATAGCGGGCTCGGAGATTCCGACCAGCGTCGGGATAAAGGACGACATGCAGATGTTGCGCTCTTTGGAGTGCTTCTTGTGAATGAGGTACATACCGATGGCGCCGCCGCCCTGGGCGATGATGGAAACCGACCAGATGGCCTGGATGTAGTTGAAGCCGGTCGTGGCAACGAGGTTGGCCTCGATACCCTGGATGAACTGATGCGTACCGGTAACGACGAGCGGCTGCAGGAACGCGGCGAAGACAAAGGCACCAAAGACACCCATCCTGTTGTACAGGATATCGATTACGCCGGCGAGGACGTCACCGATCAGGTTGCCGAGCGGGCCGAACACGGTGAACAGGGCAACGTTAGCAAGAATCAGGGTAACGGTCGGGACAAAGACGAACGAAACGACCTCGGGGATGTACTTCTGGGCAATCTTCTCGACCTTGGCCATAAACCAGGCAGTCAGGATTGCGGGGAACACACCGCCCTGGAAAGCAACCATGGGAATGGATAGCGGACCAAAGTTCCAGTACTCAGCACCCGTCGGGTCCATAACGAACGTGTTGCGGTTCATAAGGCTCGGGTGAACCATGACGATACCGACGAGGATGCCCAGGATCGGGTTACCGCCAAAACGCTTGACCGCGCTGTACATAACCAGGACAGGCAGGTAGTCGAACGTGGTGGCGATAATGGCAAAGAAGCTTGCGAGGTTCTTGAGGAACTCGCTGTGATCGGCGAGGCTGCCTTCCATGCCAAAGAGGCCGTTGGCAACGATCAGCGACTTAAGGCCGATGATGATTGCAGCGCCGACGAAGGCGGGAATGATGGGGATAAAGATGTCCGAGAATACCTTGAGGACCGAGAAGAACTTGCCCTTCTTGTCCGCCTCGGCGCCCTTGACCTCGGAAGCACTGATCTCCTTAACGCCCGTCAGAGCCATAAACTCATCGTAAACCTTGTTGACGGTACCGGTACCGAAGATGATCATGAGCTGGCCGCTGTTGTACAGCACGCCCTTGACGCCATCGATGTTCTCGAGCTCGGCCTTGTTGTATTTGCTCGTATCCTTGAGCACCAGACGCAGACGGGTCACGCAATGCGTGGCGCCCTCGATGTTCTCCAGTCCGCCGACGTTGTCGACGACTTGCTGGGACACTGCCTTGTAGTCCATGTTCCTCTCCATTCCTTTTCTAAATCATAAAACGGTTCGTTGCCGCTACAGAGACGCGATCGTTGCGTTTGCGCACTTGAGCGCACCGTCGGTGACGGTAAGCGCCACACCCTGGCCCTGCTTGTTGCAGAAGCGAGCGTTGAGCGCGACATCATCGACAAAGATGGTCGCGATGTCGTCGTCGACGACCAGACGCACATGGTGAGTGCCCTCGCCCTTAAAGAACAACGGACGCTCGAGGCCCATGTTGTTGACCTGGAACCACGGGTACTGGGGAGCCGGCGTGAACTCGAGCTTGCCCTCGCGCAGGTTGGCGCGGAACTCATAGGCAAGACCGGTCTCGGCGTCCTCAGCGAACTTGACCGAGAAGCCGGCAGCGTTACCGCCGAGCTCAATGTCGGCATCGAGCAAGTAGGTGGAGCCGGCATCCGCGGCGAGCACCTGCTCGACCTTGCCCGACTCGCAGGAAAGCTCAAAGGTCTCGACAGCCTTGCCCTCGCCAAAGGCGCCAAGCATGCTGTCGGGGAGCTTGGTGCCGAGCGTTCCGTCGGCACGCTGAACGATCTCGAGGGGCATAAAGGTGCCACCCCATAGGTAAGAGCTGGGGTCGCCGCCCTCGTCACGCGTAGGAACCCAACCAAAGAGAACGCGACGCTCGCCATCGAATGCGGTGCGAGCGGCGTAGTACGCGCGGCCGTCGAAGGAGTCGTCAGCGGGGGTAATCCAAGGACCGTTGATGGACTTGGACATGCGGTAACGGGTCTTGTTGCCGTCGCTGTACTCGGAAAAGACGAGGTACCACCAGTCGCCCATCTTAAAGAGATCAGGCATCTCAAACATGGTGTACAGGCCCGGGTTCCACCAGTCGCCCTGGAACTCCCAGTTGGTCAGATCCTTGGAGGTGAACTTGACCAGGCGGCCGGTCATCAGACGCTTGTCCTCGCCCACACGCGTGCCGAGGATGAGCATGTACTCTTCGTTCTCCTCATCCCAAAGCACAAAGGGATCGCGCCAGTTGCGGTCATCGTAACCCTCCTGGGGCGGAAGCAGCGTCTCGGCGATGTTCTTCTCCCACTTGACGGCGTCGTCGCTCGTTGCGTGAAGAAGAACCTGCTTCATCAAACGTGCGCGGACCTTATCGCGATTGCAACCAGTGTAGAGCGCATGGTACTTGTCGCCCACCTTAAACACCGTGCCGGCATAAATGTACTGGTCGACTTCCTCGTCGCCGCCGCGCTCAAGGCTCTCGCCAAAGTCCTTGTAGTTGACGAAATCCTTGGTCGTGGCGAGTGCCCAGCCAAACGGCTCTCCGAAAGGTTCGGGGTTACGCGTGTCACGCTGATGATAGAGATAGAACGTGCCGTCCTCGCCGTACGGCATGATGTCGCCTACCCAAATTCCCTCAGGCTGGTAATACACCTTGTGCATCCGAGACTTCCTTTCCACGACATACTAACTCGGTACAATGGCAAGATATGTCAATCGTTTTCATATGTCAAACGTTTTCATACCAATACGTCTTTTCGCAGTTCCAGTCGTCGGCAAACGGTTGACATATGCCGGTGAACGGTCATCAGAGGCGTTTGAGGAATTCTTTTGGCACGGGATGAACTACGCGGTTTTGCCCTCAATGAGTTCAACGGGGAGCTTGATATTCGATTCGGGATTATCGCCGTTAATAAGAGCGATGATGGATTGCGCCGCGAGCTCTCCGATGCGATCGATATCTTGACGTACGGTTGTTAAGTCAGGCATAAACGTCATAGTTCGGCGGGCACCATCCGCGCCCACGACCTTAATATCGTCCGGAGCGCTCAAGCCGCGCTGCTTCATCACGTTGAGACAGATGGCCGCCATCGTGTCGTCTCCCGCAAAGATGCCGTCAATATCGGGGTTCTCATCGAGGATCTTCGCAACGACCGCGCCCTTTTCGTCGTCGGGCTTAACGAACTCAACCTCACGGACAAGCGCGGACAAACCGGCCTGCTCAACAACATCGAGGTAGGCATCGGTACGCTTATTGGCAGGCATGCGCATGCGGCTATTGCTGCGCAGGCACAGGATACGCCTGCAGCCGTCATCAATCAGACGGCGCGTGGCGAGCTCGCCAATGCCATAGCTGTCACTTGCAATCTGGACAGAGCCCTCGCCAAGATCGCAGTCGATGCCAACCAGGCTCAAGCCCATCTCGGCATATGCCTCGGCACCGATATTGAGGGAGTTGACGATGACGCCGTCGACCATATTGCGGCGGAGCATGTCAATATAGGAACGCTCAAGATCAGGTCGATTGGCGCTGTTGCACAGCAACATCTTAAAGCCGTTTTCCGCCAACGTGCGCTCGACCGCCTGCACAACCTGAGCATGGAACGGGCTGCTCACAAAGGGAACGATCATGCCGATAAGGTTCAGGCGACCGTTGAGCATGGCACGGGCGATATCGTTGGGCGTATAGTTGATGCGCTCCATCGCGGCATGGACCTTATCGCGGGTTTCTTGGCTAATATAGCCGCGATTATTAAGCACGCGAGATACCGTAGTGGGCGAAACCCCCGCCACCGCTGCAACTTCCTTGATGCCAGGCTTAGCAGAATCCTTAGAACGAGCGCCCTCGCGAGCCATAGCACCCTCCCCCATCAACATGTCAAACGTTTACATACGAACAAAGCATACCCCAACAACAGCGGGAAGACGGTAACAGCACAAGTAAGTAAACGACTCATCCAAATAATTAGGAGAGTTCCGCCTAAAGGGTGACTCCGAAGAACCCCGCTTGGCCGGTTTTGGGTTATTTTCCAAAACATCCCGCAGGACGCAAAGAGGCCCCGCCGCGCAACGCGCGCAGCGGAGCCTCTTTGCATGTCCGAGGACGTTTTGGAAAATAACCCAAAACCGGCCCCAGTAATCCTACAGGAGTTGAACCCTTTAGAACTTATCGTGGAAGGTACGCGCAATGACCTCGTCCTGCTGCTCCTTGGTGAGCGTGTGGAAGTTCACGGCATAGCCGGAAACGCGGATGGTCAGCTGCGGGTACTTCTCGGGGTGAGCCTGAGCGTCGAGCAGCGTCTCACGGTTGAAGACGTTGATGTTCAGGTGGTGGCCACCCTTCTCGGCGTAAGCGTCGAGCATGTGGACCAGGTTAT
>ENA-OQDC01001146-OQDC01001146.1-human-gut-metagenome-genome-assembly--contig:-NODE-1146-length-14601-cov-3.893602_pt1 | contig 14601 bp, 16 predicted proteins | sample MGYA00242770_ERZ504601 | MGnify/ENA primary metagenome ERZ504601 (study PRJEB26092, sample SAMD00036305) | human gut metagenome | host: Homo sapiens | study: EMG produced TPA metagenomics assembly of...
TAACTTTTTCATTCATTTTATTCGACTTTTTTTAACTTTGCAAAGGAAGCGAACATTTTTTTCACGCCAACTTTCTCAAAGTCGACAGTTACCTCATAATCACGTCCTCCTGGTACGATTTCCAGCACTTTCCCTTTTCCAAATTTTATATGTTTTACCATATCTCCGACACTATAAGATAAAGTATCCATTTTGGTCGAAGTAAATGATTTTGCCTGATATGGTTTTCTAAATTTATGTCCACGATTTGCTGAAAATAATGCTTTATCTGGACGTTTTTCTTTTAGATTGATTCCTTTATCTAACTGTAATAACTGTTCAGGGATCTCATCAATAAATCTTGAAACCTTATTAAACTGCGTTCTTCCCTGCATCATTCTGCGTTTTGCCGCACTCAAATAAAGTTTCTTCTTTGCTCTCGTGATTCCTACATAACATAAACGTCGTTCTTCTTCCATGTCATCGTCATTTTCAGACATGACTGTCATATAACTTGGGAAGATTCCATCTTCCATTCCACAAATAAATACATATGGAAATTCCAGACCTTTTGCACTATGTAGTGTCATTAAAACAACTCTGTTATCAGAGTCTTCCAGATTATCAATATCTGCAACTAATGCAATTTCTTCTAATAATTCTGATAAACTTGCTTCTTCTGCCTCTTGTTCATACGTTACCACTTTATTTAAAAGTTCGTTGATATTTTCAATTCTACCTTCTGCTTCTTCTGTTTCTTCCGCCTTCAAATCTGCAATATAGCCCGTTTCTTCTGTGATATATTTAAATAACTCTTCCAGAGAGCCTTCTTCCATCTTGCGGCGGAAATCCCGGATCAAATCTGCAAACCCATTAATCTTCTTCTTTGCATTTCCAAGAGTTTCAATATGGTCTGCCGAAAAACATGCATCTAAGAAACTGATATTATGTTCTACAGCATAGACATTGATCTTTTCAATCGTTGCCGCTCCAATTCCTCGTCTTGGAACATTGATGATTCTTCGCACTGCCAGATCATCCAGACCATTATCAACTACTTTTAAGTAACTTAAAATATCTTTGACTTCTTTTCTCTGATAGAAGTTTGTACCACCAACAATACGATATGGAATATTCTTGATCATAAAACTTTCTTCAAATACACGAGACTGTGCGTTTGTGCGGTAAAGAATCGCCATATTTTTATAATCATAACCTTCATTTGATAAAGCTTCTATTTTGTCAATGATCTGTCGTGCTTCTTCATATTCTGTTCCATACTGATGAAATTCGATCAAATCCCCCTCTTCATTTTCTGTCCAAAGCTTCTTTGCTTTTCTTCCTTTATTATGTTTGATCACTTCATTGGCCGCATTTAAGATATTCTTTGTTGAACGATAATTTTGCTCCAGTTTTATTGTTACTGCTTCCGGAAATACATTTTCAAAATTTAAGATATTCTTTACATTGGCACCTCTGAATTTGTAAATGGACTGATCATCATCACCTACAACACAGAGATTGTGATATTTTCTTGCAAGCATACTGACTAACTGAAACTGAATCGTATTTGTATCCTGATACTCATCAACCATAATATAACGGAATCTCTCCTGATAATAATCAAGCACTTCTGGATGGAACTGGAATAGTTCCACGGTCTTAAAGATCAGATCATCAAAATCCAGTGCATTGTTTGCTTTTAACTGTCTTTGATATTCTTTATAAATCTGTGCAATCTTTTTCTTCTTAAAATCATACTGATGTCTTGTCTCATACTCAGAAGGTGTCATAAATTCATCTTTGGCAGAAGAAATCTCATTAATGATCTTTCTTTCCGGCATCATCTTTGTATCAATCTTATACTGCTTACAGATCTGTTTGATCAGAGATTTCTGATCGTCTGCATCGTAAATCGTAAAGCTATTTCCATAACCAAGCTTATCGATATGACGTCTTAATATTCTTACACAAGTAGAATGAAAAGTACTGACCCAGATATGTTCCGCTCCATATCCAACTAGGTCATCCACCCTCTCCCTCATTTCCTTCGCTGCTTTATTTGTAAACGTAATCGCCATGATATGATAAGGATTCACGCCCTGATCCATCAGATAAGCAATTCTATGCGTCAAAACACGAGTCTTCCCAGACCCCGCACCAGCAAGAAGCAAAAGCGGTCCCTCCGTACAAAATACGGCTTCCTGCTGCTGTTCATTCAATGTATCATAAATTCCCATAAATAAATTCCTTTCCTTAAAACTGTAAGAGATATTATACCTTATCGAGCGAAGCGAGTCCAGTCCGATGGACTATGCATTTTCTCTTGTCATCTGGTTTAAATAACCGTATAATATAGTCATAAGATAAGGAGAAATCATTATGGAATTTGAAAAACAACTCGAAGAATGGATGAAACTTGATTATGTGCTTCCAGAAGACCTTCCAAACATCGAATTGTATATGGATCAGGTCACCACTTTTTTGGAAGAACAATTAAAGAATACAAAACGTTTTGAAGAAGATAAGATCTTTACAAAAACCATGATCAATAACTATACAAAGAATCATCTTCTTCCACCTTCTAATAAGAAGAAATACTCAAGAAATCATATGATTCTTTTGATTTATATTTATTATTTGAAGAACTTTTTATCAATTTCTGATATCAAGAACCTTTTGGATCCTTTGAATGAACATTTTGAAGACAGTGATATGAAACCTTCTTTTTATCAGATTTATGATGAAATTTTCCATCTGGAACATAATCATAACAGTTCGATCAAAAAATCTATCACCGAAGCTTTTAATAAAGCAGCTAATACCTTCTCTGATCTTGAAGATTCTAATGAGAAAGAAAAACTTCAGCAATTTGCTTTTATTACTTTGCTCGGTTATGATATCTATTTGCGAAAACAGATGATTGAGAAAATGATCGACCAATTATACCAGCCTGTACAATCAGAAAAAAAAGATAAAAAAGCAAAAAAGAAGAAATAGGCATCTGCCTATTTCTTCATTCGTTTAAATACCATATCATAGCCATCACTCCCATAATTCAGTGAACGATTCACTCGGCTGATGGTTGCCGTGGAAGCACCTGTCTTATCTGCAACTTCTAAGTATGTATGCTTATCATATAACATAGATGCCACTTCAAATCTCTGAGCTAACGATTCTAATTCATTTACCGTACAAAGATCTTCGAAAAATGTAAAACATTCTTCTTCTGTTTCTAATGTCAGTACTGCCTGAAATAATCTTTTTGCCGCTTCTGTCTTGATTTTCTTGCTCATTAGCACTTACTCCCTTTCTGATCTTATAGTTCCACTATACTATATCAGAGTGCTAAAGTAAAGTAATATTTTCTTTTATGCTTCCTCGACTGCTGTCTTCATGATGCCAATTCTTTCAAGATATCCTCTTGTCTCAGATACAACTTCTCCATTTAACGCAAGCAATGCTACAAGGTTCGGGAATGCCATTAAACCATTACAAATATCCGCAATCGTCCATACATGCACTGACAGTCATAAATGGTCCGATAAATACTGCCAAAATATACAACCATTTGAATACTGTGATCACGAATTTCTTTCCATTTACCAGATATTCTAAGCACCTTTCGCTATAGTATGCCCATCCAAGAATTGTAGTAAATGCAAAGAACACCAGACACATCATTAATATAAATGCTGATACTTTGGCTGGAAATGGAAGTCCTAATGCAAATGCTTTAGTTGTAACTGCGACGCCTTCAAGTCCCATATCCCATGCACCTGTCATAACGATTGCAAGTCCTGTCATTGTACATACGATAATTGTGTCAATAAATGTTCCTGTCATAGAAACAAGACCCTGACGTACTGGTTCATTTGTCTGTGCTGCTGCCGCTGCGATCGGTGCTGATCCAAGTCCTGCTTCATTAGAGAAGATTCCTCGTGCAATACCTTTCTGCATTGCAACTGTCATAGCTCCGATTGCTCCACCTGCTGCTGCCTTTAATCCAAATGCTGACTGTATGATCTGACCAAATGCTACTGGCACCTGTGGTAAATGTGTCAGCACAATAAGCAGACAAACACCGATATATGTCACAGCCATAAATGGTACAATGATTTCTGATACTTTAGAAATTCTCTTGATTCCTCCAATAATAACAAGTCCTACACAGACTGTTACGATAATTCCAGCTACAACAACACTGATAGAATAGTTCATTCCAAATAAGCTGATCGTATGTACATTGGATGAATCAAAGAAGTTATTCACTGCTGATGTGATTCCGTTCACCTGTGTAAATGTTCCGATTCCGAATAAACCTACCATGGTTCCAAAAATACAGAATAATTTTGCAAGCCATTTAAAGTTTTTACCCATTCCTTTTTCAATGTAATAGAACGGACCACCCAGTGCGTGACCATCTTCTGCGATCACTCTGTATTTGACTGCTAACATTCCTTCAGCATATTTTGTTGCCATTCCAAAAAATGCTGCCAGCCACATCCAGAATAACGCTCCTGGTCCACCTGCGACGATTGCTGTTGCACATCCTACGATATTACCAGTTCCGATCGTTGCTGAAAGCGCTGTACATAATGCTCCAAAACTCGTAACTTCTCCTTCACCATCATCTTCATTATGAAATACATAATGAAGTGCCTTCCCAAGATGTCTAACCTGCAATCCTCGAAGTCTGACTGTCAATAAGATACCTGTAAAAAGGATCAAAATGATCAGTGGCATACCCCAGATAAAATTGTCAACGTTGTTTAATACATCGTTTAGCGTGTTTAACATTTTTCATTCCTCCAAAAGTAAATCTTTGCGAATGTAACCTTGAACAGCTTGATTTTTGTATATCTGAATATACAAAAAAGAGCTGATAAAATCAGCTCTAAAGAGTATCGAATACATTGCTTATAAAGCTCTGTCCTTTTGCCTGAGAGATTAGTTCCCTATTTGAAAACTGTACACCTTCGGCGCTCACTTATGAGACTCTCCAGAGTTTCTTTCTTTTTGTTCATCAGAAAGAAATATCTATGTTTATTTTTCTTATCCGCAATATTTACTTTATATGATGATTCTGATATTTGCAAGTATTTTTTTTAATAATCTGACACTTTCGGCATATTATACAAAAACATTTGTCTTTCTACGGCATACATGTGCAATATTTTTCACAAGATTTTTTATAAGTTTCTTTACTTTTTTCCTGTTGCTGTGTTAAACTGATTCAGATACGCTCAATGCGTATGCAAACATTATTTAAAGGAGATAATTTATAATGAACAAACACAAAAGAAGCACTTTCTCCGGAAAGCTTGGCTTTGTCTTATCGGCCGCTGGTGCTTCCGTAGGACTTGGAAATATCTGGAGATTTCCATATCTTGCTGCAAAGTATGGTGGCGGAATCTTTTTACTTGTTTATATCATACTGGCATTAACCTTCGGTTACACTTTGATCATGGCGGAGACTTCTCTTGGACGTATGACAAGGAAAAGTCCTGTTGGAGCATTTGGAAACTTTGGAAAATCCCGTTTTATATCCCTTGGCGGATGGATCAATGCGATCATTCCAATCCTTATTGTTCCTTATTATTCTGTCATTGGCGGATGGGTCATCAAATACCTGATCGAGTATTTTTCTGGACATAGCAAAGCTTTAGCTGGTGATACTTATTTCACAAGTTTTATTTCCAATGGGATTTCCACCGAAATCTGCTTTTTGATCTTTACATTATTTACTCTTGGAATTATTTATGCTGGTGTCCGCAATGGAATCGAACGCGTTTCCAAATTCATGATGCCAATCCTAATCGTTTTATCATTGATCATCGCAGTTTATTCCGTAACAAGACCCGGTGCCATAGAAGGTGTTAAATATTTTCTTGTACCGAACTTTGAGCATTTTTCATGGATGACGGTGGTATCTGCCATGGGACAGATGTTTTATTCTTTATCAATCGCTATGGGAATTCTGATCACGTTTGGTTCTTATATGAAAAAAGACACTTCCATTGAGAAATCAACAGAAAATGTTGAGATTTTTGATACTGCCATTGCGATCATGGCTGGACTTATGATCATTCCTGCTGTTTTTGCTTTCTCTGGAGGTGATGCAGCAACTTTAAAATCTGGTCCTGCATTGATGTTTATCACAATCCCGAAAGTTTTCGCAAACATGGGATTTGGAACTGCGATCGGTATTGTATTTTTCTTATTAGTACTGTTCGCAGCTGTGACAAGTTCTATTGCACTGACAGAAAGTGCTGTTTCAACATTCGAAGATGAATTGCACTGGAGCCGTAGAAAATCGACTGTTTTTATGGGTGTGATCATGATTCTTCTTGGAACTCTTTCCTGTCTTGGATATGGTCCACTTGTGGATTTTAAGATTCTTGGAATGCAGTTTCTTGATTTCTTTGATTTCATGACAAATTCTGTGATGATGCCAATCGCAGCGATCGCAACATGCCTTCTGGTATCCAAAGTCGTTGGAGTTGATAAATTAGAAAAAGAGATCACAAAGGATGGACAGCCATTTCGTCGTAAGAAGATCTTCTGCTTTATGATCAAATATCTTTGTCCGTTTTTTGCAGCAATCATTTTGATCAGTTCTGTTGCAAATGCATTTGGTATTATTACAATGTAAAAAAGGATGGCCGACGCCATCCTTTTTCTTTATCTTTTTATGCTTCATCGATTGCTTTACCGATATCATTTCTCTTATATTTGTTTGCAAAGTCAATCCATTCTGTTGCTTTGTAAGCATTTGCTCTGGCAGCTTTCAGATCTTCTCCTTTGGCTACAACGCCTAAAACACGTCCTCCGTTTGTCACGATCTTATCACCATCAAACTTTGTTCCCGCATGGAATACATAGTATCCGTCTTTGTCTTTAAATGTGTCTAATCCTTTGATCTCGAATCCTTTATCGTATTTTTCTGGATATCCATCAGATGCTAAGACAACACATACTGCTGCATTATCTTCAAATTCTAATTCTACATCAGATAATTTTCCATCGATACATGCTTCCATCACATCAATGATATCATTCTTCATTCTTGGAAGAACTACCTGTGCTTCTGGATCTCCGAAACGTGCATTGTATTCTAAGACTTTTGGTCCATCTTCTGTGAGCATCAATCCTGTAAATAAGATTCCTGTAAATGGTCTTCCTTCTACTGCCATCGCATCAATCGTTGGCTGGTAAACGTATTTTTCACAGAAAGCTTCTACTTCATCGTTATAGAATGGACTTGGTGAGAATGTTCCCATACCACCTGTGTTAAGTCCCTGATCTCCGTCTTTAGCACGTTTATGATCCTGCGCAGATGTCATGCACTTGATCGTTTTTCCGTCACAAAACGCAAGAACAGATACTTCTCTTCCTGTCATAAATTCTTCAATCACAATCTCATTTCCAGCATCACCAAACTGCTTGTCAAGCATTAATGTCTTGACACCTTCTTTGGCTTCTTCTAATGTATTACAGATCAGTACTCCTTTCCCAAGAGCTAATCCATCCGCCTTTAATACGATTGGCATTTTAACTGTCTCTAGATATTTGATTGCTTCATCTGGATCTGTAAAGTTCTCATATGCTGCTGTTGGAATATTATATTTCTTCATCAGATCTTTGGAAAATGCTTTGGAACCTTCGATGATCGCTGCATTCTTTCTAGGGCCAAAGACACGAAGTCCTTCTGCTTCAAATGCATCAACAACACCACCAACTAATGGATCATCCATTCCAATGATTGTAAGGTCGATTGCATTTTCTTTTGCAAATGCAACCAATTTATCGAATTCCATTGCCCCGATATTCACACATTCTGCGAATTCAGCAATTCCGGCGTTTCCTGGTGCACAAAAAATCTTGTCTACTTTTGGGCTTTTGGCAACAGACCATGCGATCGCGTGTTCTCTTCCACCACTTCCTACGATTAAAACTTTCATCTTTCATTTCCTTTCTTTCGTGATCTGAATGATTTATAGATAAATAACTTTTCCGTCTTCGACTTTGATTCTTCCATTGGCGATATCATCGATAGCTTTTGGCATAATAATCCATTCTGCCTGTTCCATGATTCTACGCTGAAGAACTTCTGGAGTGTCTCCCTGTTTGATCTCTACTGCTTTCTGGGCGATAATCGGACCTGTATCTGTTCCTTCATCAACAAAATGAACGGTGGCACCAGATACTTTAACACCTCTTGCCAGAGCTTTCTCATGAACTTTCAGTCCATAATATCCTGTTCCACAAAATGATGGAATCAGTGATGGGTGGATATTAATGATTCTGTTTTCAAATTCATGAATGATCTTCTCTGGAATCACAACCAGACATCCCGCAAGAACGATCAGATCGATCTTACGGTTTACCAGTTCATTATATAATGCTTCGTTAAATAAATCTCTTGTCTCAAAATCTTTTGGAGAAAGTGCAACTGCTTCAATATCGTGTTTCTTGGCACGCTCCAAGGCATATGCATTCTTATTATTGCTGATCACAACATCAATCTTGGCATTTGTAATACTTCCATTCTCGATTCCGTCAATGATAGCCTGAAGGTTTGTTCCTCCTCCAGAGACAAGCACTGCCACTTTTAGCATAAAGTAACTCCTTTTTCTCCTGCTTCCATATGACCTACGATATATGGTGTATCTCCTGCTGCTTTGATTGCTTCCATTGTCTTATCAACATCTTCTTTATCAACGGCAACAACCATTCCAAGTCCCATGTTGAATGTATTGTACATCATCTCTTCTGCAATATCTCCTTCTTTGGCAAGAAGTTTAAAGATTGCTGGTACTTCATAGCTGTCTTTTTTAACAACTGCTCTCATTCCTTCTGGAAGCATACGTGGGATGTTCTCATAGAATCCACCACCTGTGATATGGCTGCATCCCTTAACACGAACTCCTGCGTTCTTAATAGACTTCATAGTCTTAACATATATCTTAGTTGGAGCAAGTAAAGCCTCTCCAAGTGTCTTGCCAAGCGAATCATAATATGTATTAAGTGACTCTTCTGTTATTGTGAATACACTTCTTACAAGTGAAAATCCATTAGAATGAACACCACTTGAAGCGATACCGATAAGTGTATCGTCCGGCTTAATATTCTCACCTGTTATAAGGTCTTTTCTATCAACAACACCTACAGCAAATCCAGCAACATCATATTCATCTACTGGCATAAGTCCTGGGTGTTCTGCTGTTTCACCTCCGATAAGTGCACATTCTGACTGACGGCAGCCCTCTGCTACACCACCTACGATTGTTGCAATCTTTTCTGGATAGTTCTTTCCACATGCAATATAGTCAAGGAAGAAAAGAGGTTCTCCACCTGCACATACAACATCATTAACACACATTGCAACTGCATCAATACCGATTGTATCGTGCTTATCCATAATAAAAGCAAGCTTAACCTTTGTTCCACAGCCATCTGTTCCTGAAAGAAGAACCGGGTCTTCCATCTGCTTAATCTTCTCAAGTGAAAATGCACCTGAAAATCCACCGATACCACCTAACACTTCTGGTCTGAATGTAGACTTGACCGCATCTTTCATTAATTCAACTGACTTGTAACCTGCTTCGATATCAACACCAGCATTCTTGTAATCCATTGTAATCCTCCATTCTTACGCAGCTTATCTGCGAATAACTATGTATGCTTTATAAGCACCATTTTATAATTTAACGACAATCTGATATTTTAATTACTTTGCGTAATTCTTGTATCCAACTTCCTGAAGTCTTGCATCTTTAGCCTGAACACTTTCCTTTAATTCCTTAGTATAATTCTTAAGCCTTTCAAGAAGCTGTTCATCTGATGTCGCAAGAATCTTAGCTGCAAGAATACCTGCATTAGCACCACCATTAATAGCAACTGTTGCAACAGGAATTCCTGTTGGCATCTGTACTATTGAATATAACGAATCTCTACCACCTAAAGAAGTTGTGTGCATTGGAATACCAATAACTGGCATAGGGAATATTGCCGCACACATTCCTGGCAGATGTGCTGCCATTCCTGCTCCTGCAATGATAACCTTGAATCCTTTCTGTTCTGCTGTCTTCGCATATTCAAAGAATACATCTGGTTCTCTGTGAGCAGAGATAATTGTCATCTCATATGAGATACCTAACTTGTCTAATATGTCTGCTGCCTTTGCCATAACAGGCATATCAGAATCACTACCCATAACTATTCCTACTAAAGCCATGTTTAACTTCCTCCATTCTGATAGAAATACAACTATCATCTTAAAATAATATTAAATCACTTATCATTTCATATTATCTGATAAATCATCCATCTGGATAATTAAACAGATAATATAATACAATACCTATAATATTTTACTTTGTTTTAGATATATCGTCAAGGAATTTAACATAAACCGTGTTATTGAACAAATGTCTGTTTTAAATCTTCAAACGGTTCGTTAAGCATATCAGTTCCTGAAAGCACAAATCTTCCATTTTCTATTATGCTTGTTTCTTTTCCTGAATAGTCTACAACTGATATTCTTCCAATTTCATCATATGGAATTGTAATATCTGTATGACAATTGTAATATGCCTTGTCAGGCTCACTCTTTCTTAATAAAGACACCTCATTATCCCTTGAGATTATCTCCTTGCCATCAGGATTGAACACTGCAACATCCTCTGACCTTGAATAGCACGTATCACCAAGTGCAAAATGTGGTCCCATTTTCTCAACAATAAGAATTGGAAGTAGATACACAATATCATATCTGTTCGCTGACACATATGCTGTAGTATTAGTTCCTATTGCAAATTCACCGATTGGAAGTGTATTGTGGTTAAACAGGACATTTTCTTTAAATAAATCCTTGCAACGCTTCTCATCCTCATAATTATCACACATATAATCCGTGACAAAACCATCTTTAAAATGCACCTTAAGGTTCTTGAAATTAATGTCGTTAAGATATACCCTGCTTACATTAAGCACACCCTCTGTTCCCTTAAGAACCGGCGATGTAAATACTTCACCAAGCGGTATATTAACATCTGCAAGACAGTTCTCAAATACTGTCTGCTTACTGCCATCATTAACCTTCATTATAGATACTTTCATATCTGTTTCATTACCATTACAGCCCTTGACCCTGACATACTCTGCTGTATCAAGCACATCTATAATTCTCTGCTGGACAACCTTGTACTTGTCATAATCAAGAGTATTTATCTTGACAATCTCATCAAAAATCTCAGTGAACTTATCGCCTGTCTCTGGTGATGGATAAGCTATTATAGTAAAGCTTCTCTCCTCACCTTTAATATATGAATTAACTATAGCTCCTGATTCATTATTATATTTGACTATAAGTTTCTGCTGTTTATCATCAAGATGATAACATTCCTTAGCATCATCTGGCTCAAATGGCTTCTCACCAAATACTTCCATAACAGCAGGTCCGCCGTGTACATCGGCAAGCTCTTTATGCTTCTCATACGCATTTTTTAATGCACCAAGCTTTCTTTCAACAAAATCTCCGTCAAGATAGAGTGCATTATCAAATCTATGGTCAAATTCCATCTGTTTATTAGGACTTGCACCATAATAGCCTATCTTAATATGCATACGCTTGTTAATTGAATTAACTGCCGCCCTGTATATAGTAGGCTTAAGTCCCATTGCCTCAAACTGCTTTATCTCTTCTCTTACAAGTCTTTCAAAACCTACGCAGTATCTGATATTGACAGTCTGCTTCTTCTCTAACGGCTTATTGCCAAGAATAAATCCCTTGCGGTATCCTTCTGTAAATGTTGCCGCCATATCCTTTATCTGCTGTTCAGGTAATGAGTTCAAATGCTGAGCCATTTTAATTTCATTATCAGTGATATATTCCCCATATCTGTACAAATATCTTAAATCATTCAAATCGCTGTCCATAATAATTCTTACAGCAAAATCCAGTGATGGGTCTATAAGTTCCCTTATCCTGTATTCAATATGGTCATCACTGTAATCACTTACATACCAGTAGACTGCTTCCTTAAGATGCTTATAATCAGCCTCTGTATTATCAGCCACACAGTCCTTAACTATACAATAAAGCTCAATAAACAGCTCAATAAGTGCTGTTGCATCTGCTAATCTTCGCTCATACATATATACAATCAGACCCCTGATTTCCATATATACCATTGAGAATAATCTTCCGCACTGCTCTCCAAAGCACCTAACACTAACTCTTGGATTAGCATAACTTGTATTATAGGCTTCTCCTGTCACGTCTTTATATAAAGCCCTGTTATATTCGCCAAGCTCTTCTAATGAAGCATTATCAAATGCTTTGTCAGCTATATCGTTCCTAAGCTTATCCATAAGCAGTATAAAAGCCGATACATTTTTAAAATAATCCGCATAACTGCCAGCACCATAATCTGACAACTCATCATCTTTGTTAATTTCTGATATTCTTTCTATTGCAAGCGAATATCTTTCTTCTATATTATCATCAAACATATTAATCTCCATTTCTATAATAAATATATATATTAATATCCATTACTATATATAACAATCATATTATTTTACATTGTCACACAACAAATGTACTAATATCTAATACTGCACAACTATTATATTATTCTTTATTGTTACACAAAAATATATTAGCAATTACACTATACCCATAAGGAATACCGCTGCCATAAATACTGCGAGTATTCCACATAACAGTGAGCCCACCTTTGATAAAGTATAGAATTTATCATCTTCCTTAAAGCTAAGAAGCCCGATTACTGAACCTATTATTGAAAATAACAGACTTAACAGTCCAAGACTTCCTACCTTTAAACCTGCATATCCTTCAGCTTTGTAGGATAAATACACGCCATATATTAAGGAAGCCAATGCAAGCAGACCCATTATGGTAGATATTATTCCACCAAGCGACTGCCTTTTATCCGAAAATTTGTATTTATTAAATAATTTCACGCTTAATCCTCTCTTCTAATAATTTTGTACCAGACTGCATATATGATATATCCTGTCAGTCCTCCCAGACAATTTAATATCAAATCATCTACATCGCAGCTTCCAACCATAGTTATAAGCTGTGTAAGCTCTATTGCCAAAGAAAGACTAAATGAATATAAAGTTGTTGCTATTAATTTAATTCTTCTATGAGATAACACTGGAAGAAATATTCCAAAAGGAATAAACGCAACAACATTTCCTATAATATTAAGTCTTGCTATTCTTCCAAGTGAATCATTGTCTAATATATACTTCCAGAACCTTTTTATTTCTTTAAAAGGTTCGAGATTGTATATGTGTCTTGTCTGCGATGTTCTTCCCATTGACTCAGCAAAGAATACAACGTATATAAGCAGACACATATATATAACAAAAATTATCCATTTCATAGCATTATGAAACTTCTGCTTATTCATAATCTCTCTCCACACAATATAATATGCCTGACATACCATTGCAACGCACTGTTAAAGCATTGCAATAATATATCAGGCAGTATATACATTTAAAATAATATATCTGATTTATGTGCAAGAAGTCTTGCTCCATTAACTATCATCATAACACCAGCTCCAATACCAAAAGCGATTGTTACAATTCCAAACACAAGATTTGATACGCCAACTGACTTCATTTTTTTATATAATTTTTCTTCCACAACAATCCTCCATTCCTGCCAGATTAATAAACTCAAACTGACTGATTAATTACGTACCCCATATTGTTCATAATAAGCATCTATAGCTGTCTTTAACTTATCGTCAATGACAACCCTGCCTTCACATTCTTTATTATAAAGATGTTCTACAACATCTGCCATTGAAACGATTGCACTTGTTTCAAAGCCATATCTTTCCTTAATCTCATCTAACGCACTCACTTTGCCGCCAAGACCTACTTCCATACGGTTAAGTGATACCATAAGACCGATAATTGTAACATCAGCCGCTCCTCTTACCTTAGGAACTGTCTCTTCCATTGATTTACCTGATGTTGTAACGTCTTCTATCATAATAACTCTGTCACCATCTTTTAACTTGCTTCCAAGGAAACTTCCCTTATCTGCACCATGGTCTTTTTCTTCCTTACGGTCTGAACAATAACGCACTTCCTTACCATAAAGCTTAGCATAAGCAACAGCTGTAACTACGCTGATTGGAATTCCCTTATATGCTGGTCCAAAAAGCACGTCAAAATCATCACCATATGTCTCGTGAATTGCCTTAGCATAATACTCGCCAAGACGCATAAGCTGTGTACCTGTTACATATGCACCTGCATTCATAAAAATGGTGACTTTCTTCCACTCTTTAATGTGAAATCCCCAAACTTTAACACATCACTCTCAACCATAAAATCTATAAATTCCTGCTTGTATGCTTCCATTGTATCTAAAACCTCCTGTATATGCGGCTTCGCACTGTTATTGTTATATTGGGTATATTCTAACATAAAACCTTTATTGGTTTCAATGTGTATTTGCATTATCAACACGCTCTGCGTTGCTTGGTGAAAATTATTTTAAATCTGTAAAATATTACAGACCATTTGTTTGTTTTGTGTTATAATATTTATAATCATTTCAAA
>ENA-OQDC01001147-OQDC01001147.1-human-gut-metagenome-genome-assembly--contig:-NODE-1147-length-14596-cov-2.658580_pt1 | contig 14596 bp, 21 predicted proteins | sample MGYA00242770_ERZ504601 | MGnify/ENA primary metagenome ERZ504601 (study PRJEB26092, sample SAMD00036305) | human gut metagenome | host: Homo sapiens | study: EMG produced TPA metagenomics assembly of...
CACTCAATCGGAAGCATCTCAAGCTTACGCACATCATGCTTCTTTCCTTCGAATTTCTCCTGCTTGGAAGAATTCCGGCATGTCTTTTACATCTACGGAAATCATGTGATTCGGGATAATATTCTTTTCGTAAGGTCAAACCAGAACTTAGACATCTGTGTCAGTACCTTGCCTTTGTTTGTCACTTCATTATGTAAGATAACATCAAAGCACTGATACGATCCGTTGCAACCATAATTAGACTGTCTCCATTGTCATAGATTTTCACGGACTTTTCCTTCTTTAATCGGTTTCCATCTCCCTGCATTTTTTCGCACCTCATTCTTAAAATTTTATGGTGGAATCCAGAGACCCCCCCCTATATCACAAATGTACAGCTCTGTATCCTTCTATCTGATAAATTACCACTTATCCGCCCTTATTGTCAAGACTCGCCTCCCGTTTCCCCCTTAAATCCCAACAATTCAGCATTTTACCCTGTAAAGGGCAGTTTGGCATGAATTTTTCTACGCCGATTTTCTTCCAAAATGGAATAGTAAAAATGCAGCGTTATCTGCCGTTCTTCCCTGCTTAAAGAAGAGCTGGCAGATGACACCGCATTTTATCAATTTACCATTTATTATGTATATGCCTCGGATTCTCAGCCCGACACACTCTTACTTATTTCAGAGCTGCAAATCCACGCTCCAGATCCTCGATGATATCGTCGATATGCTCGGTACCGATGGACAGACGGATGGTGTTCTGCTTAATGCCCTGATCTGCCAGCTCCTCGTCGGTCAGCTGGGAGTGGGTTGTTGTTGCTGGATGGATAACCAGGCTCTTTACATCTGCTACGTTTGCTAACAGGGAAAAGAGCTGCAGGTTGTCGATGAACTTATGAGCTTCTGCCTGTCCGCCCTTGATCTCAAAGGTGATATAGAAGCGCCGCCGTTTCGGGAAATATTTCTCATACAGGGCATGATCCGGATGATTCGGCAGAGACGGATGATTTACGTGCTCTACTAACGGATGTTTGGACAGGTACTCAACAACCTTCTTGGTATTTTCCACATGACGGTCGATACGCAGAGACAATGTCTCAGTTCCCTGAAGAAGCAGGAATGCGTTGAACGGGGAAATCGTAGCGCCCATATCACGCAGAAGGATCGCACGGATGTAGGTAACGAATGCTGCCGGACCTGCTGCCTCTACGAAAGATACGCCGTGGTAGCTCGGATTCGGATCTGCGATTGCCGGATATTTGCCGCTTGCTTTCCAGTCAAATTTACCGGAATCTACGATGATTCCACCAAGAGTTGTTCCGTGTCCACCGATGAATTTGGTAGCAGAATGTACAACGATGTCTGCTCCGTGTTCGATCGGACGGATCAGATACGGTGTTCCGAATGTGTTGTCGATTACAAGCGGAAGTCCATGCTTGTGTGCAATTTCAGCGATCGCATCGATATCCGGGATATCACTGTTCGGATTACCAAGAGTTTCAAGATAGATGGCTCTTGTGTTATCCTGAATTGCATCTTCTACTTCTTTCAGGTTATGTGCATCTACAAATGTAGTTGTGATTCCGTAATGTGTCAGTGTGTGTTCAAGAAGGTTGAAGCTTCCACCGTAGATTGTCTTCTGCGCTACGATATGTCCGCCATCTGCTGCAAGTGCTTCGATGGTATATGTAATTGCAGCTGCTCCGGATGCTGTTGCAAGAGCTGCCACACCACCTTCAAGTGCTGCGATTCTCTTTTCAAATACGTCCTGTGTAGAGTTTGTCAGACGTCCGTAAATGTTACCTGCATCTGCAAGTCCGAATCTTGCTGCTGCATGTGCAGAGTTCTTAAATACATAAGATGTTGTCTGGTAAATCGGTACTGCTCTGGCATCAGATGCCGGATCTGGTTCTTCCTGTCCTACGTGAAGCTGAAGTGTTTCAAATTTATAATCGCTCATATTTTCTACCTCTCTTTTCTACTGTCTGATGTATCGTGATCTCTATAGTGATCTTTCAAATTTGATAGTTGCATTATATCCGCTTTTACCTACTTTGTCAATAGGTTAATAGGGAATTATTTTAAAAACATTTAATTTCAATATGTTTTATCTGTTTTTCTTCTATCAATATAAAAAAGACGCTTTTGGCGTCTTTTCTGTATAATAACATCACTACTGCTCATCGGTGATCAGCCCGGCGATCAGTTCTGCTCCTGTCACAAGATCTTTGATTGTCGTATATTCATTTATCGAATGTGCCTGGTACATTCCATCTGACAACACCAGTCCAGGAATCCCGTTCTTCGCAAAGCTGTTGTTATCACTTCCGCCAAATGTCTCTACAAGATTTCCTGCAAGTCCCAGCTCTTTGCTTACTCTTTCAAACCGTTTTACCGGCACACTGTCTTTTGCTGTCTCATAAGCGATCAGATGAACTTCGCAGGTAAGTTCTGATTCAGCTCCGTGTTTTTCAGCCACCTTTTTGAAGGTATTTCCCACTTCTTCTACACAACGAGTCGCTTTTTCATGAGAATAGCTCCGGATTTCTCCCTTTACGATACATTTTTCCGGAACAATGTTCGTTCCGCTCCCACCTTCGATCAATCCGATATTGCAGGTTGTCTCTTCATCCACATGTCCCTGACTGATCTGCGTGATCGCTTCGGATGCAATAGCGATCGCATGAACGCCGTGCTCCGGATCAAATCCGGCGTGGGATGCCTTCCCGGTTACTACCACCTGATAAGAAATCAGAGACGGTGCTTTATATGCCGCGCTTCCAACCGGTCCGCTGATATCCAGTACATAGGCTTCTTTTGCACGAACCTTTGAAAAATCAAATACGCTGCTGCCCTTGATATAAAGCTCTTCTGCAATTGTAAAAAGAATCTCGATATCCCAGTGTGGTACTCCCGCTTCTTTTACACTGCGGATTCCTTCCAGGATCTCCACAAGTCCTGCCACATCATCAGCTCCAAGAACTGCTTTTCCTGCGGAACGGATCACACCGTCTTCTCCGATGATCCCTTTCTTGCCTTTGGACGGCTCAACCGTATCCATATGGCCGGACAAAAGGACCGAATCTCCCGGAAGATCTCCCGGAAGATATGCATATAAGTTTCCGGCATTTCCTCCGAAATGTTCTCCGGCATTGTCTTCCTCTACTTCAAAACCAAGTTCTTTTAATTTCACGATCAGCCGGTCTGCCATCTGACGCTCCCCAAAGCTTGGTGCATCGATCGCAGTCAGTTCCTGAAATTCATCGACTGTCCGCTGTTCATTTACCTTTATTTTACTCATTTCTGCCACTTCCTTATCTGCACGGTCATTTTCCATCTGCCGGCTATCTGTCCGGTAATACACCTTCGGTCACAGATATCTTCCGCTTTATACACAATTCTATTTGATTTTCTTTAATACAGCTTCCAGATCTGCGATCAGATCCTCTGCTCCCTCAATTCCAACAGATAATCTCAGAATCCTGTCTGTAATTCCGTTCCGGTCAAGCTCTTCTCTGGAAAGATCCGCATGCGTCTGAGTAATCGGATAAGTGATCAGAGTCTCAGTTCCTCCGAGGCTTTCCGCAAACTGGATCAGTTTTACATTTTCCAGAATGTGATATGCTCTCTCTTTGGAATCTACTTCAAAGGTCAGGATTCGAACCAAATCCTCTTGCCTGCTTTTTCATCAGTTCGTAGCCCGGATGTGATTCAAGTCCCGGATAAAGCACCCTTGTCACATACTCCTGCTTCTCCAGAAAATGTGCAATCTTCAGTGCATTTTCCTGTGCCCTGTCCATACGGACTCCAAGCGTCTTGATCCCTCTGAGGATCAGCCAGCTGTCCATCGGTGCAAGGGTTGCTCCTGTCGTCTTGATGATAAAACGAAGCTGTTCCTGAATGTCCTCGCGGTTTGTTATCAGAAAACCTGCAAGTGTGTCATTATGTCCACCCAGATATTTTGTCCCGCTATGCACAACAATGTCAGCACCAAGCTTCAGCGGATTCTGGAAATATGGTGATAAAAAGGTATTATCCACGATCAGAAGAAGTTCATGTTTTTTTGCTTTCTTTGAAAGTTCTTTCAGATCGGATACACGCATCATCGGATTGGTCGGTGTCTCTGCATAAATTGCTTTTGTGTTATCCTGGATATAATCCTCTACATCCACACTGCTTAAATCCACGCTGGTAAATGTCAGTCCATTTTTCACATTGATGCTGTGGAACAGACGGACGCTTCCTCCATAAAGATCCTCATCAATGATGATGTGATCGCCCGGTTTGAAAATCTCCATCAGAGCTGTGATCGCTGCCATTCCTGTCGAAAATGCCAGTGCATCAATCCCTTCTTCCAGCGATGCTACAATCTTCTCAAGATGTTCTCTCGTCGGATTCTGTAATCTGGAATAGTCATAACCACTTCCTCCGCCTACTCTGTCTCTTGCAAATGTTGCAGACTGATAGATTGGATAACTGATCGCCCCATATATTTCATCCTTATTATCGTCAGCCAGATGCTGACATCGTGTATCAATTCCGTACTTCATTCTTGTCTATCTCTCCTGTTTCTATAAATCAATGTTGCTATTTACTGTACAATATCTTTCTGCCAAAATCCAGTTTTCTTTTCATAAATTTACGCAAGTTCTTTCTCCGTCATCACACATTCAAACTCTCCGGAGCCGCTTACCTGTGAAAAATTTGCGGTATAGCCGAGCTTTTCATAGAATCCAAGTGCCGCTTTTCTGGAATTGATATAGATTTTTGTCACACCTTTTTCGCGCATCCAGTTTTCTGCCTCAATGATCCCTGCCTGTCCGTAATGCTTTCCCCTGTAGGATTCCAGTGTTGCCACGCGCTCAATTTTTCCGGTATGTTCATCCAGATAATGCAGCCTGCAGGTGGATACCGGATAAATTCCGTCCATCACCAGAATATATTCATCTTCCGGTGTGTCATCTGAAAATTCTCCCTCAAGCGGGATCTTAAATCCCAGGCACATTGCCTGTGTCCGCACATAGTGTACGCCGGCTCTCTGCCATTCTTCTGTCACTCTGACTGCTTTCATCATTCATTCCCCGCTTTCTTTATTTTCCGGATAATTTTTCTCTTCCGTGTGGTGTCAGCCATAAGGATTCATCCGGTCCATTTGGCACGATCGCAAACTCATTGGACGGGCAGCAATCGATATGATAATGCTTCTTGATCGCCGCAAAATTCGTTGTGTCGCCAAATCCCGGTGTCTGATACAAATCTCTTGCATATGCCCACAGATTCGGATAATCGCGGAGAAGCTTTTTATTCAGACGAAATACCGGATAATATGCACAGTCAAATCGTACCAGTGTCACATAAAGACGCACATCCGATTCAGTCAGTCTGTCACCAAATAAGTATCTCTGGTTTGCAAGCCTTTCTTCCAACCAGTCCAGACGGTTAAATACCATATTGTAAGCACGGTCATAAGCCTTCTGTTTTCTTGCAAATCCGGCTTTATAGACACCGTTATTTACCTCACGGAAAATGATATCATTCAGCTTATCGATCTCTTCTCTTAAATCTTCCGGATAAAGATCCGGTGCTCCCTCTTTGTGATAAGGCTTCCATGCCGTCTCAAAGTAAAGTGTCAGATTGAAATAATCATTATTTACCACCTTACCGGATGGGATATCTACAAGTGCCGGTACGGTAAATCGTCCGGTATAATCCGGATTTGCTGCAAGATATGCCTCACTGATATAGTGGATTCCAAGAACCGGATCCACATCTCCCTCGTCCAGTGTAAATGCCCAGTCACTTCTCGGCACATCCGGTCTCTTTGGATCTGCGGTTCCAAGACTGATCACATCCTCCAATCCCAGAAGTCTTCTTACAATCACACTACGGTGCGCCCACGGGCATACCGGCGCCCACAAAAGGCGATAACGTCCCGGCTCTACCGGAAGCTTTCCTTCTCCCTCATCAAACGGTGTCTCAAACTGATTCTTCTGGCGGTTGAAATTTCCTTCACTGTCTACTTCTTTATTTACCCATTCTGTCGATGTATTTTCTCTCATAATCTTTTCCCTTTCCTACGCTGTCTGATTCTGTTTTTCCTGCTCTTGTCTGATACTCATTTCTTTCGCTCCCTTCTTTTATCCTGTTGGAAAAAATCGACTGATCCCTCAGCCGATTTTGTTTTTCTCTTAAATTGAATAATCCGGTTCTTCCATCCGGTTGATCTTTGTAAAGAACTCTTTGACACGTTCGTTCTTTGGATTTCCAAACACTTCTCTCGGCGTTCCGTCTTCCAGGATCTTTCCTCCGTCCAGGAAGATCACTCTGGTTGCAACGTTTCGTACAAAGCTCATCTCATGAGACACCAGAAGCATTGTATATCCTTCATTTGCCGCTTTTTTGATCGTATCCAGAACTTCTCCGACAAGCTCCGGATCCAGTGCAGATGTCGGCTCATCCAGAAGTAAAAGCTTTGGCTCCATCGCAAGTGCTCTTGCGATTGCAACTCTCTGCTGCTGACCACCTGACATATGTCTCGGATAATGGTTTGCGTTGATCCAGAAGACCTACATTTTTAAGTTGCTCTCTCGCAATCCTTTCTGCTTCCTCTTTTTTCATCTTCTTTACCACGATCAGCCCCTCCATCACATTCTGAAGTGCTGTCTTCTTTGAAAAAAGATTGAAATTTTGAAAAACCATGCCGGTCTTTTTCCGAAGCTCCGTCAGATCTTTGCCATAAATATGTGCAAGATCCTGTGTCTCACCGTCAATCGTTATGGTTCCGGTTTCCGGTTTTTCCAGTCTGTCCACACATCTTAAAAATGTGGATTTTCCTGTTCCAGAAGGTCCGATGATCGCTACGACATCTCCCTGATTGATGGTAAGGTCGATCCCATCAAGAACCTTATTATTTTTAAATGTTTTTGATATATTTTTGATTTCGATCATACCTTATTCCACCTCTGTATCTCTAATATCTAAAAGTGCCGGTGCATCTTCCGGTACCCGGAGCTTTTCTCAAGATAGCTGATCACTCTCTCAAGTACGAAAGTAATTACCCAGTAAATAATTGCCAGTGAGATATACACTTCAAAGTAACGGTAATTTCTTCCCGCAAGAATCTTTCCTTCTGCGGTCATCTCCACTACGGAACAGACAAATGCAAGAGAAGTTCCTTTGATCAGTCCGATAAATGCATTTCCAAGGGATGGGAGTGCTACCACGGTTGCCTCCGGAAGGATGATCCTTATCAATGCCTGGAAATAATTCATTCCTAAAGCGCTTGCTGCCTCAACCTGTCCTTTATCTACTGATTCAAGGGAGGCACGGATGATCTCTGCGTTAAATGCAGATTCATTGAGTGCCAGAGCAACGAATGCATATACGATTGGTGCGACTCCATTGACATTGTAGTTGGTTCCACATTTAAAGTTGATATATTTCAGGAGCATCGGAATACCGAAATAGGTCACATATAACTGAACCAGGATCGGCGTTCCGCGGATGACCGAGATATAGATACTTACCAGCTGTTTCAGTACCGGTACCTTTTTAATCTTCACAAGTGCAAGGAGCAGTCCCAGAATGAGACTGGCGATCATTGCCGTGACAGCCAGTTCCATTGTGACCGGAAGATATTTTAAAAGTAGCGGTATCTGTGTAAATACCAGTTTTCCATCAAATAATTTACCCATTAGTTAATCGTCTCCTCGAACTTATCATCCTCCGGTGCGGCATCCTGACCATACCATTTTTTACTGATCTCAGTCAGGGTTCCGTCTTCCTTCAGTTCCTTCAGCGCTTTGTCTACCTGTTCTCTTAAATCTTTCTGATCCTGTGGGAAAATATAATATGCATAAGAGTTTTCTGCAATCATTTTTGCTTCATCTTCCGGAATATCATTTTTCTGCACATCATAGTTAAATTCTTCCATGTAAGAGTTGTACATTGCCAGATCGATGATCGTAAAATCCTGCGATCCGTCTGCTACATGCTGTAAAAATACAGATGTATCTGCATCCGAGTAAGTAATATTGATCGCTTTATCCGGATTCTTTTCATTCCATGCTTCTACTGCATTGGATACGCTGATTCCTGTACCACCTTCAAAAGAAAGTCCTGCTGCATCTTCAAATGATTTGATCTCTTTTCCACCTTTCTTTGTTACGAATACATAGCTGATCTTGTCATATGGATAAGAGTAAAGATAACTTGCTCCACGGTCTTCGTTGTAAGAGAAGTTGTTGACTCCGATCTGATAATTTCCACTGTTCAGTCCGGAAAGTACAGATCCAAAATCAGTCACTTCGTATTCCAGTTCATAATCCGGAAGTTTATCAAAAACTGCATTCAGTACATCCACATCGTATCCTGCCGGCTTGTCATCATCGCCTACATAGACATATGGTTTTGCGTTTGCTCCGGTTGCTGCTTTGATTACTGTCTTTCCACTGTCTGAAGAGCTGTCCTTTGAAGCGCTTCCTGAAGAAGATCCGCATCCTGTAGCCAGGACTCCTGCTGCCAGTGTAACTGCTAAAATGCTTGCCAACTTTTTCATAATATTTTTCCTCGTCTTTCGTTTGTTATTTTTCTGCTTTAAATTTGTGTGCCGGATCTTTACTGAGTGATTCTCTTCCTGTCGGTGTCTTCCAGATAGTATCCCAGTCTGTTTCCTGCACCACGATATCATAGTATGTATTTTCCCAATACTCTTCATCTGCTTCATTCAGATCAACAGATGCCGCAAAATCCTTAAAATATGTGTTATGTCTGAATGCCGGGATCTGATATAGATCTCTTGCATATCCCCACAGATTCGGGTAATCTACCAGACGGTGTTTGCAAGGTCCGATATTTCTTGAATAAGACACATCCAGTCTTGCGATGGTTGTATAAAGACGGATATCACTGTCTGTCACATAATCTCCGAATAAGAATCTCTTGTCTGCAAGTCTTTCCTCCATTGCATCAAGCCCTGTGAAAAATGTCTCATATCCATCGGCAAATGCCTGTAAGGATTCAGCGAACTGCGCTCGATAAACAGCGTTGTTTACATTTTCAAAGAGCCATTTGTTCAGCTTATCGATCTCCGGTCTTAATTCTTCCGGGTAAAGATCCGGCGCTCCCTTTTTGTGGAACGGCCTGAACGCTGTTTCCAGATGATTTGTAAGCCAGTGGTAATCATTATTTACCACTTTCTTTGTCTTATAATCTACAAATGCCGGAACGGTTGTACGTCCTGTGTATTCTTCATCCGCATTGTAGTAAAGCTCACTTAAGAACTGTGCGCCCGTTTCCGGATTGATATGATCCGGGGAATTTACAAATTCCCATCCAAGATTCTCTTCCCGGTCTGTCCAGTCTACGATCTCAACTTTCACTGCATCCTCAAGCCCGAGAAGCTCTCTTGCGATCGCTGCCCGATTGGACCAGTTGCATCCTTTTGCCCAGAAAAGAATATATCTGTCTTTTTCTACCGGATTTTTCCCTTCTCCAAAACCTTCCGTGAAGCGGTTGGGCTGACGATGGAAATTTCCATATTCATCAATTTCCTGTGCAGTTTCTCTCGGTCTTACTCTGATCTGTCTTCCATTTACATCTACATATTCGAAATCTGCCATAATTCGTTCCTCCTACTGTTCTTCTGCCTTAAATTTATTGCCCGGATTGCTGCTTAAATGTGCACGGTCATGCGGTGCACCCCAGTATGCATCAAAATTGATCTCATCCAGAAATCTTGCATTGAAAGATTCAAAAAATAATGCGCCGACCTTCTTGTTGTTTGGATTTGCGAAATCCTTAAAGTAGGTGTTGTTTCTGAATGCCGGAATCTGATACAGATCTCTTGCATATCCCCACAGATTCGGATAATCGATCAGGCGGTGTTTGGTATGTCCAAGCTGCCAGGTGTAACGAATATCCAGTCTCGCCAGCGTCACATACAGTCTCACATCACTGTCTGTCACATAATCTCCAAAGAGAAATCTCTGATTTTCCAGACGTTTTTCCAGAATATCCATTGCTGCATAAAAAGAATTATAGGCATCCCAGTAAGCTTCCTTTGATCTTGCAAAGGTTGCTTTATAAACTCCATTATTAATGTTATCAAAGAGCCAGTCATTCATCTCATCGATATCTTTTCTGAGTTCTTCCGGATAAAGATCCGGTGCTCCTTTTTTGTGGAACGGTTTAAAATCTACTTCAAAATAATTGGTAAGCCAGGTGTAATCGTTATTTACAACTTTTCCTGTCTTTGTATCGATCAGAGCCGGTACCGTTGTTCTTCCTGTGTAATCATCATCTGCTTTGTAATAAGCTTCACTTAAGAACTGGATTCCAAGGACCGGATCGATATGATCTTTGTCGTATACGAATTCCCATCCAAGATTCTTCTCATGCTTTGCATGATCAACCATGTTGACACTGATTGCATCTTCCAGTCCAAGAAGTTCTCTTACGATCGAAGCTCTGTTAGACCAGTGGCAAAGCTTTGCCCATACCAGATGGTATCTGCCTTTTTCTACCGGATTTTTTCCTTCTCCAAATCCTTCTGTAAAATGATTTGGCTGGCGGACAAATTATCCATTCTCATCTATTTCCGATACAACTTCCTGCGGACGTACACGGATCTTTCTTCCATCTACTACTTCATAATCAAATTCTGCCATTATTTCTTCCTCCGTTCATATTTATCAGTACTGGTTATTTGTATAACCTTTATTTCCTATCAATTTAGTTGGTATAATATCATCTATTACCTACTAAGTCAATAGGTTATTTTACTTTTTTTGATTTTTTCTTGAAACACATATAAACCCTACGGTATAATAGGTAAAAAGCACCAGGGGTTCATAAACTCTCTGGTGCTGCTATTGTACATATAAAAAAATGGGGGGAAAACTAATTATGATTTCTACAAAGGACGTTACGCACTCCGCGTGATGATGATCTCGCCCAGCATAAGGACGAAGAATATGTTCCGCTTAACGAGATCGCAATCCGCCAGGAAATTTCCGAAAAATACCTGGAAATTGTCCTGAAAATTCTTGTAAGAAGAAACTCTTAAAGGACGCCGTGGCAAAGGGGGCGGATACCAGCTTACCAGGGAACCTTCTGAATACACTATCGGCGAGATTCTTGAACTTGCGGAAGGCAATCTTGCTACAGTCGCCTGCCTGGTTCCAGGTGCCGAGGTCTGCAGCCGTGAAGAGCAGTGCATTACGCTTCCTTTGTGGAAGAAATTTGATGGAATGGTACATGATTTCTTCTACGAGATTACATTGGAAGATGTGTTAAACGGAAATATTTAAGGAGATTTTTTATGAATACTTCGAATTTTGAATGGCCAGTTGATAAAAAGCCACTGTATTCCCTGCTTTCAATCCGCCTCCGCGGTCTGATTGACGGAATCCCTCACCAGATCTCAAATCTGGCAAATGCATCGGCCCTTCTCGGTGATGCGCTTCTGAACATCAACTGGGTTGGGTTTTTATCTGATGAGAGAAGGCAGGCTCGTCCTTGGTCCTTTCCAGGGCAAACCTGCCTGTATTGAAATTGAAATCGGTAAAGGTGTCTGCGGAACCGCTGTGGCAAACGATCAGGTTATGCTGGTAAAGGATGTCCACCAGTTCCCGGGACATATCGCCTGCGACAGCGCCTCTAATTCCGAGATCGTGATTCCGCTTCATAAAGGAAATGAAATCGTTGGCGTTCTGGATATCGACAGCCCTGTTCTCGCCCGTTTTGATGAAGAAGATCAGGAAGGGCTGGAACACTTTGTCAGAATCCTGGAATCTATTTTTGACAGATAAGCTGTTCTTCCAGATAGCTTACAATCACCTCAGCTGCATATCCATGTGACTTTTCCCCCGGATGCCGGAGAGAACCCACTTTTTCCTCCGGCGTATCCGGGAGTTCTAAAAATCCATAAATCTTTTCATAGCGTGATGGCACATTATGATCCGGATTATTATCACATCCTGACAAAACTCCCCATCCTCTCTGCGAAACAGCCCGGAACTCTACTATTTTCCACACTTGACATTTTCCTTTTCTGCTTATACATTATTACATTAGCAAAACTATTTTTATTTGGAGAGATTAAGATGAATGAATTATTAAAAAAGATCCGCCTAAAAGATGCTTCCGCATTTACACATAGTGGAAAATTCCACGCAGATGATGTATTTTCCTCTGCATTGTTATTATATTTAAATCCGGAAATTACAATCCTTCGTGGTAATAAAGTACCCGAAGACTTTGACGGCATCATATTCGACATTGGGCGCGGCAGATATGACCATCACCAGAAAGACAGCCGCATCCGTGAAAATGGCATCCCTTACGCGGCATTCGGCCTTCTCTGGGAAGAACTTGGTACCGAAATCCTGGGGGAAGAGCTTGCTGCTAAGTTTGACGAAGCTTTTGTCCAGCCACTGGATAATAATGATAATACCGGTGAAAAAAATTGAACTGGCTTCACTGATTGGAAGCTTCAATCCTTCCTGGGACGAAGATGGCGGAACCGATGAAGCCTTTTTCCGTGCAGTCAGTGTTGCCGGAATGATCCTTGACAATAAATTTGCCCGTTACCTTGGAAATGAACGTGCTGACAAGCGGATCGAAGAAATTCTCGAAACACAAAATCCTGAAGCTGATTCCCGTATTCTGGTCCTTCCTGAATTCATTCCATGCCAGAAACGTCTTTCCGAAACAGATATCGCTTTCGTTATTTTTCCATCCAACCGCGGTGGTTACTGTATCCAGCCTCAGAAAAAAGAATACTCCATGAATTACAAATGCAGTTTTCCATCTGAATGGCTCGGTCTGGAAAATGAAGAACTCCAGAAAGAAACCGGTCTTTCGAGTGCTTCTTTCTGTCACAAGGGCGGCTTTTTGATGACTACAGCTACTTTAGAAGATGCACGAAAAGCATGTCAGATCAGTCTGGATACCTTTACTGACGAGATTACCCTTGTAAATCTCAGTTCCGACACTTCTACAAACACACTTTTAATGAAGCTGCCAGAACTCACGCATGTAAAAAATTATCCACAAAACCTCTGCCTGATCTCCCTGCATTTAGATATCAATGGGAATTTAATGCTGAGGTAGAAATGGAAAAAAACAGAGTGGAAAAAATATATCAAAGATCTGGTAAAAGATCTGCTGAAAACGAAACCGGAAGCTGTCTATGTCGATGGAGATATGTTTTCTCTTTAACCCGGTCGTGCATCAGCTTCGCAAAAAGCATATCCCGGTTCTTACTTCTGTTACAAAAGACGGTGAAAAACTTATTATCCGTATCCCATCCGGTTCTGATTTTTATTATCAGGAATTTGATGATCTGAAAGTGTCAAAAAGAATGTGCCATAACACATTCTTTTTGACAAATGAGAGCTTAATTATCCCAGTATAATTTTCGCTTTTTATCATCCAGTCCATCCACAAACCTTCGTTTTAAATACAAGGAATTCTTCCAGATCCATCAGGATATGGTACAGCATCGCACGGCTCTCAAATTCCTCTCTGGTCTTTGGAAGTGAATTGTTCCTGATAATCGCAAAAAGTTCATGTAGTTCATCCAACTGAGCTGTCGGAACTGTATGTTCCTTCACACATACCAGCATATCAAACACATAACTCGAAATGATCATTGCCTCATCTGGCATATGCCTGATTTTCTTCATCTCATAATGTAAGTTATGGATCACATTGCACTGCTTCATACGCATTTCAAAATAATCGATATAGTATCCCGGATGTGACTGAAACGTATTATCCTGATATTCATAGGCATCCTGGATAAAGCCCTGAACCTCTTTTTCCAACGCACAGATATCATCCCATACATTTCTCTGCATTTCCTTATTCGCCAGATATGCCGAAATCTCTCCAAGTATCATCTGCAGACGTTCTTCCGTATATCGCATATTTTCGACCAACGCCTTGCGCTGACTTCCATAATCATAAAACAAGTTCAGGACCAGTGCCATCGTAATTCCGATCAATACCAGCATAAATTCATTTGCAATAAAATCAAATTCAAAATCTCTGACTTCCAGAAAATGCATTCCGATCAGTGCATTTACGGAAATCGTCGCTCCCCATCCAAGCATCTCTGCGATAATAACCACAAAAAACACATAAATACCATATGCCATCCATTCTGATTCTACTGCCGAGAATATAATAAGTGCCATAAGTACTGAAATTATGAATGTTACAACCCTCGCTACCGATAATTTGACAGTTTTCCACTTTGTAGTCACCATCGTAAGAAGTGCAACACTCCCTGCCGCCAGTGAATACTTCAGTCCAAACAGATTGGCTATGTAAATCGCCAGACTGCTTCCTATCGCAATTTTTAGTGCCTGCATCCCAATCTTTTTACTTTTCATTGTTCCTCCTGAAATTTCATGCGTATATCCCCACAAATTCTGTACACTTGATTTTGTATCCATATTTATGATGTCGAGAGCAGGATAACTATGTCAAATATTTTCTTACCTCTATCATACCTGCTCCACTCCAAAAATAATTTTAAATTGCATTTTCGATTTTTCATTTTCCTGCAGCTTCTCCATTATTTTCCTGTGCTAAGCATCAGTTTC
>ENA-OQDC01001148-OQDC01001148.1-human-gut-metagenome-genome-assembly--contig:-NODE-1148-length-14576-cov-2.974739_pt1 | contig 14576 bp, 19 predicted proteins | sample MGYA00242770_ERZ504601 | MGnify/ENA primary metagenome ERZ504601 (study PRJEB26092, sample SAMD00036305) | human gut metagenome | host: Homo sapiens | study: EMG produced TPA metagenomics assembly of...
AGGTGAAGAGTACAATAAAGGAGTTTTGAAAAAACGTTGCCCTTTTAATTGGCAATGAAGCTAAAGGCTTAAGCGATGAAGTGTCAGGGAAGGCTGATAGATTAATAAAGATTCCAATGGAAGGAAAAGTTGAGTCTTTAAACGCAGCCATTGCTACAGCAATTTTAATGTATCAATGTATAGATGTATAATTATTTTGTATAGATGGTAATTAGAGTTGGAAGTATATTGCTGAAGGCCAATATACTGCTACAAAAAGGTATGCTGTTAGGAATGCGTATATTAAACATAATTAAAAAATACAGAATAGATAGTTGATAAGATAAGAAAATGGAAGGTTCATAAACAAACCTTCCATTTTCTTATGTGTTATATTTTTCCTAATTTTTCTATTGCTTTGTTTGCAACTATTTCTTCAAAATGTTCCATATAAAATAATTCTTTTGCGTATGTTGGAGTCTCTCTGTGTCCATTTTCTGTTAAGATGCTACATATCTTGTTAAGAATATGTTCATCCGTTGCCGGCATGCATAAAGACAAATAATATTTATTGTTAAAAGGTGATTTGTATAATGAACTGTCACCCTTATATGCAGAAGCTATCATGTTAGCCACAGAAATTACATCTCTTAAGTTGTCAAAAGAATAAATACTATATAGTAATGAATCATCATCGCCGTTTTCTTCTGAATATGGTTTTTGTGTCTCGCCATCACTTGAGTCGTCAATCTGTTCAATTTCGTTTAAATCGATTTCTAAGTCATCAAGGTGAGAAAGAAAACTATCTTTAAATTCTTTTGAGAAAAATTTTGAAAGATGTTCTTCTGTCTCTTCAGGATTTTCAACTTTGGTAATTACCAAAATAATGCTTTCCGGTGAAACAGGAATTGCTTCAACCATCAGTGGAATGTCACCTACGTCGAAACCAAAATCGTCATTGGCTTGTTTCATCATATCCTGAAAAAGCTCTCTGGTCTTGCCCGAACCATATGCTAATTCGCTAATTTTTATATCGCGGTCAGCAAGATCTTCTTTTGTTAAAGTACAGCGAATCTGGTTTTCATTTATTTTTTCAATCTTCATAAAAATCACCTCACATTTGATTACTTATATTCCTTCTAATAGTATATCCAATAAAATTAGAAGTGTAAAGTTTTTCAATTAGTAATATATAACAGTTACTTTGTATATAAAAAATTATAACAAATAACAGTATACAATATATATTCTAAAAGTGTATAAAATATGACAAATTTATAAAAATAATTATTAAAAATGCATAAAAAGCAAAATAACAAAAAAATATGTTGAAATATTAAAACAATATGTTATAATGAAAAAACCAGAATTACTGAGAAGGGGTGATGACATGAGGAAAAAGGAAATGATAGCAATGCTATTGGCAGGAGGACAGGGCAGCAGACTTGGCGTCCTGACTGCAAAAGTTGCTAAACCGGCTGTTGCATTTGGCGGCAAATACAGGATCATTGATTTTCCGCTGAGTAACTGTATCAACTCAGGAATCGATACAGTCGGTGTCCTGACCCAGTATCAACCACTCAGGCTTAATACACATATTGGAATTGGTATTCCGTGGGATCTGGACCGGAATATCGGAGGGGTGTCAATTCTTCCGCCGTATGAGAAGAGTACAAGCAGCGAATGGTATACAGGAACGGCGAATGCAATTTATCAGAATTTGGAGTATATGGAGACATTTAATCCGGATTATGTACTGATCTTATCAGGAGATCATATTTACAAGATGGATTACGAGGTCATGTTGGATTTTCACAAGGAGAATCATGCAGATGTGACGATCGCGGCAATGCCGGTTCCGATCGAAGAAGCAAGTCGTTTCGGAATCGTAATTACCGATGAAGACAAGAGAATCACCGAGTTTGAGGAGAAGCCGGCGAATCCGCGGAGCAATCTTGCGTCCATGGGAATTTATATTTTTAGCTGGCCGGTGCTCAAAGAGGCACTGATCAAGATGAAAGATCAGCCGGGATGTGATTTCGGAAAGCATATCATTCCGTATTGTCATGAAAAGAAGCAGAGACTGTTTGCATATGAATATAATGTTTACTGGAAGGATGTCGGAACATTGAGTTCTTACTGGGAAGCTAATATGGAACTGATCGCATTATTCCTGAATTTAATCTTTATGAGGAATTCTGGAAAATTTATACGAATAATTCAATTATACCGCCACAGTATATCTCAAAAGAAGCTGTGATCGACAGAAGCATCATTGGCGACGGAGCTGAGATATACGGCGAGATACATAACTGTGTGATCGGCGCAGGTGTTGTTGTTGGACAAGGCTGCGTGATCCGGGATTCGATCATTATGCAGGATGTTGCGATAGGAAATGACTGTGTGATCGACAAAGCGATCATTGCGGAGAATGTTAAAGGTTGGAGATAATGTAACCCTTGGAATCGGCAATGAAGCACCGAACAAGCTCAGGTCTGATATCTACAATTCCGGACTGGTTACGATCGGTGAGAATTCTGTGATTCCGGCAGGAGTACAGATTGGAAAGAATACTGCGATCAGCGGTATTACCGTGAAGGAGGATTATGTACAGGGTGCTCTTGAAAGCGGCGGAGTATTGATAAAGGCGGGTGACAGATCATGAGAGCAGTTGGAATCATTTTAGCAGGCGGTAACAACAACAAGATGCGGGAGCTTACACAGAGGCGTGCAGTGGCAGCGATGCCGATTGCAGGAAGCTACCGGGCAATTGATTTTGCACTCAGCAATATGTCCAATTCGCACATCCAGAAGGTAGCAGTACTTACTCAGTATAATGCACGTTCACTGAATGAACATCTGAATTCCTCAAAATGGTGGGATTTCGGAAGAAAGCAGGGTGGTCTGTATGTATTTACACCGACGATCACCGCAGACAATGGCTACTGGTATCGTGGAACGGCAGATGCGATCTATCAGAACCTGGAGTTCCTGAAGAGGTGCCATGAACCTTATGTGATCATCACATCCGGTGATGCGGTTTACAAGATGGATTATAACAAAGTACTGGAATACCACATTGCCAAGAAAGCAGATATCACTGTGGTATGCCGGGATCTGGATCAGGGCGAGGATGCAACCCGTTTTGGCATCCTGAAGATGAATGAGAATATGCGGATCGAAGATTTTGAGGAAAAACCGATGGTGGCAAATTCCAACACGATTTCCACAGGAATCTATATCATCCGCAGACGTCAGCTGATCGATACTGATCGAGCAATTCAGCTGAGGAAGACAGATATGATTTTGTAACGGATATCCTGATCAGATAACAAGAATCTGAAAAGATATACGGTTATAAGATAAAAGACTACTGGAGCAATAGTTTCCACTGGTACGATGCCTATTATAAGACAAACATGGATTTCCTCAAACCGGAAGTCCGGAACTATTTCTTTAAGCAGCTTCCAAGTATTTATTCCAAGGTGACAGACCTGCCTACCGGCAAAATATAATCCGGGTGCGGTCGTTAAGAACAGCCTTGTGGCAAGCGGAAGCATTATCAACGGAACCGTTGAGAATTCGGTTCTGTTTAAAAAAGTGTTTGTTGGAAATAATTGTGTGATCAAAAACTCAATTATTTTAAATGATGTGTATCTTGGGGACAATACTTACATTGAGAACTGTATTGTAGAGAGCAGGGATACGATCCGTGCCAATACACGGCATGTTGGTGAAGATGGCGTGAAAGTAGTAATAGAAAAGAACGAAAGGTACGCATTATAAAAACTGAGGGGGACTTGTAAGAGTCCGGATCAGAAGGCATGCCGGTCAAATAAAGGAAAAGGAGCGGACCGGTATGTGCGTTACTGGAGAAAGGGGCTAGAAAGTTATGCAGATTACAGATGTACGCGTGCGCAAAGTAGCAAAAGAAGGAAAATTAAAGGCAGTAGTATCAATTACAATGGACGAAGAATTTGTTGTTCACGATATTAAAGTCATTGAAGGGGAAAAAGGACTTTTCATTGCAATGCCGAGTAAGAGAGCACTGGATGGGGAATATCGTGATATTGCGCATCCAATCAATTCCGGTACAAGAGACAGAATCCAGAAGATCATTCTGGACAAGTATGCGGAAGTACTGGAAGAGACTGACGACGCGGAAACTGCAGAAATCTAAGTACAGAAAAATACTGAAAACAAAAATCCCGGAGACTGGAAGTAAAACCAGTTCTCCGGGATTTTTATATTTTGAGAAATGATATTTCTACGACGGTCAATCGCGCATAAACTGATCGATCACATAGAGAACTCCGTCATCATCATTTGATTTTGTGATAAAATCTGCTTTTTCACGGACCAGTGGCTGTGCATTTTCCATTGCCACTCCAAGACCTGCGGTTTCGATCATAGTCAGGTCGTTGTATCCGTCACCGCAGCAGATCATTTCATCAGCAGTCAGACCGATGCTGGTAAGAAGCTTCAGAAGAGAGGCGGCTTTGTCTACATTCTTTGGAACAATTTCGAGGAAAAATGGATCCGAACAGTAAACATCGATATAACCATGGAAATGAGCGGACATTTCCTCTTTAGCAGCAGCGATGCTGTCTGGTTCTCCGGTCAGGAGAAATTTATTGTTTGGAAATGTGGATACTTTCTCGCAGAAATTATCAATTTGTACAATTGGTAAATGGTTGATCCGGGATTCTAATTCGGAATATTTTGTCGGGGTAAATCCGGACAGAAGCTGTCCATCCTCATAAGCCAGAATATCAACCGGGTAGTTGGAAGCGATCCGGTAGATATCCGGGATCACGTCCTGCGGAAGTGTTTTGTTGTAAATGAACTGGCCGGTGCGGCAGTCAGTGATCCGTGCTCCGTTGAAGGATAGGATATAGCTTCCGTAACGTTCCAGATGGAGCTGCCTGGCAAGGGGAACCACGCCGTATGTAGGGCGACCGCTTGCAAGAACAACTTTTTTTCCGGCTTCCTGGATCTCGATCAGAGCCTTTAACGTTGGTGGAGTGATTTCTTTCCTGGAGTTGGTAAGTGTTCCGTCCAGGTCAAGAACAAGTATCTGATATTTCATGTCTTACCTCTCTTAAAACTTCATCTGTCTGAGTACATCAATGATCTCAGGAAATTCCATACCGTGGGAAGCTTTGACCAGAATGGTATCATCTTTTTTGACAACATTCCGGATTTTTCCCAGGAAGTCCTGTTTGGTTTTAAAGTAAAGTACGGCACTGCTCTTTGCACAGGCTTTTGCACCTTCATATGCGTGGTGGGAAAGTTCTCCGATACAGCAGATCACATCAATGCCGATCTCGGCAGCATGTGCGCCGGTATTGTAGTGAAGTTCATTCTCCTTATCACCAAGCTCATACATATCGCCCATTACAGCTACGGTTCTTCCTGTTGCGGTAGAAAGTACATCCAGAGAAGATTTCATGGAAACCGGATTAGCGTTGTAGCAATCATCGATGATCAAAAGAGATCCTGTGTCGATCAGATTGGTACGTCCGGCAATCGTCTTCAGGGAAGAGATCCCGGTCTGGATTTCCTCCAGAGTAAGTCCAAGCTTCATGCCGACACATGCTCCGGCGAGAGCATTGTAGACCATGTGGTTTCCCGGCACCGGGATATGTACGTTGATTTCACCAAGTGGAAGGTGGAGTACAGCGTCAGTTCCGCGAAGTCCCTGACTTACGATTCCGTCTGCATAGGCATCCAGCTGGTCTGAAAGACCGAAGAAAACAGGCTTTTTCCCTTGTACCTCTGCGACTGTGGAAAGTTTGTCGTCATCTCCGTTTAAGATGACAGAAGCATTTGGACGTAGATGATCAAAAACTTCGGTTTTGGCTTTTAAGATTCCGTCGCGGCTTCCGAGATTTTCCATGTGTGCAAGACCGATGTTGGTGATTACACAGATATCCGGCTGGCTGATGGATGCAAGTTCATGCATCTCTCCGAAATGGTCAATTCCCATCTCCAGGACAGCGACTTCATGTTCTTCGGTAAGATTGAAGATGGTAAGCGGAAGTCCGATTCCATTGTTAAAGTTTCCCTCTGTCTTAAGAACATTGTATTTCCGGGAAAGGACAGAGGCAATCGTTTCTTTGGTGCTGGTCTTGCCAACACTTCCGGTGATGCCGACAACCTTGATGTCAAGCTGCATGCGGTAAAACGCTGCGATATCACGAAGTGCTTTTTCGCAGGATTCTACATGAATGCAGGGACAGGTAAGGGAAGAAGGATCTTCTTCTGTAAGAGTAGCAAGTGCACCCTTGTTCCATAACCTGTGGGATAAAGGTGTGGCCGTCTACACGGGCTCCTTTGAGTGGGACAAAAAGAAATCCCGGTGCTGCTTTCCGGCTGTCGATTGCAACGCCGGTAATCTCTTTTTCAAGAAAACTGCTGTCACCATGGAAGGTTCCATGGCAGGCAGCGGTTATATTTTTTAATGTCATATTTTTCATCGGTAATACCTCTTTTCAAATTGTGACCTAGTCATCAGCACTCATGCGGTCAAGAAGCTGTTTCTTTACTTCATAAAGTCTTGGAGACAGATCGATATACATCTGGTGAGGATTGAAGAGTCGTTTGGATTCATCCCACAGGGTATCTTTTTCCTGACGGCAGTAAGTGGCAATCTCTTTGACAGACGGGGAAGTGTAGACACATTCACCGTTGATGAAGATTGGCTGCATCATTTCGCGGACGGTATAGGTTCCGGCTTTCATCTTTGTCTTTTTCCATGTCTCGCTTGGATCAAAGAGGAGAAGATCTTCCTCCGGATTGATTTCTTCGTCTACAAAGCAGATATAATCAGCTTTCATCTTGCCGGTTTCTTTTTCGTAAATACGGTAAACCGTCTTGTTGCCCGGATTGGTGATCTTTTCTGTGTTCTCAGAAAGTTTGATTTTAGGTTCGAACTCACCATTCTTATTCTGGATGGCAGCGAGCTTATATACACCACCGAATGAAGGACAGTCTTTGGAGGTGATCAGATTGGTTCCGACACCCCATGAATCGATCGCTGCGCCCTGCATCTTGAGGTCGTGGATCAGATATTCATCAAGGTCGTTGGATGCGCAGATCGTTGCTTCTTCAAAGCCGGCCTCATCCAGCATTTTACGTGCTTTTTGGACAGGTAGGCAAGATCACCGCTGTCAAGACGGATACCAAGCTTTCTCGGGCTGATGCCGGCATCTTTCATCTCCTGGAAGACACGGATCGCATTCGGCACACCGGACTTTAAGGTGTCGTAAGTATCGACAAGAAGGGTACATCCTTCAGGATAAAGATCTGCATAGGCTTTAAATGCGGTATATTCATCCGGGAAACTCATGATCCAGCTGTGTGCATGGGTTCCCATAACCGGAACGTCAAAAAGCTTGCCGGTAAGTACGCAGGAGGTTCCCACGCAGCCGGCGATCACGGCAGCACGTGCGCCGTATAATCCGGCATCCGGTCCCTGGGCACGGCGAAGCCCGAATTCCATAACACCGGTATCACCGGCAGCGTATACGATACGGGAAGACTTGGTCGCGATCAGACACTGGTGGTTCAGAATGTTCAGGATTGCGGTTTCCACAAGCTGAGCTTCCATGATCGGGGCAACGACTTTGAGGATCGGCTCCTTTGGGAAGATCAGGCTTCCTTCCGGAATTGCGTAAATGCTTCCGGTAAAGTGATAGCCGCTCAGATACTGAAGAAAATCTTCAGAAAAAATGTGGAGACTGCGAAGGTAATCCACATCATCATAACTGAAGTTCAGATTTTTCACGTACTCAATAACCTGTTCAAGTCCGGCTGCGATTGCATAACCGGAAGAAAATGGGTTGGAACGGTAAAATACATCAAAAATTACGGTAGGATTGTCCTGCTTATCGTAATAACCCTGCATCATAGTCAGTTCGTATAAGTCTGTAAGTAATGTTAAATTTTTAGAATGCATAATCGTACCTCTTTTCTGTTATGGGTTTAGATCAGACTGGCGTTTTTCTTAATTGTGTCCTGAATAAGATCATGACAATAGATTCCAAGATGTTTTCTTGTCTCTTTATCCAGTTCTTTTGGATAGATTGGTTTGCCGTATTCGATGACGACATGTACTTTTTTTACACGTGGGAAATGTGCTTCAAAAATGTCAGCAGTATTGTTCATGCTGATCGGAATGATCGCACACCCGGTCTTTTCGGCAATTTTAAGTGCACCGTCACGGAATGGAAGCATAGAAAGCTCTTCGCCATTGTTGCGGGTTCCTTCCGGGAAAATGCAGATGGAAATGCCATTTTTTACATAATCAATTGCCTGAAGGATTGTCTTCAGACCTTCTCTCATATTGTCTCTGTCAAGGAAGAGACAGTACAGATTCTTCATCCATGTGGAAAGAAGCGGAATCTTTTCCATTTCTTTTTTGGCAACATAACCGGTCAGACGCCTGCACCGGCTGTAAGTAAGGAGAATATCAAAATAACTGCGGTGGTTGCCGATAAAGAGTACCGGTTCATCCGGAACATTTTCTTCACCGATCACGGTTGTCGTGACACCGGTCATCTTAAGAATCACTTTAAAGCCCCACTGAACGATGCGCAGAGAACTGATATCTTTGGCTCTGCGATTGAATTTACCAATGATCCATTCCACCAGAAAAACCGGAATGGACAGGATCAGGTAAAGAATTAAAAAGACTGCGATACAGATAAATCGTATCATTACCCCAAAATCCTCTCTTTCATTGTATAAAGTAACATACTTTTCTTCGATTATACTATTCGAGGCATGAAAATACAAGGAAGATAATATGATAATAAAGAGACAAAAAAATGGAAAAGTTTGTGAATAATTATGAGAATAAAATGCCGTGTGACAGGGGTGATCTGGATGCTGATTTTCCTTGGCGGCTGTCAGGTCATGGAAAAAGAGGAAGCGGGTGGAGAAATGCTGGAATATTCCATTGTGGATGAGAAAAAGTCGGCGGAATGACGAACGCATTGCCGGGATGGAAGAAACCCATTTCAGATCATGTATGTGCAAGGAGACCAGGCTGTATGTCGGACAGGGGTATGGGAGACAGGAAATGGAGGGATATGCGATCCGGGTTGATGGCTGTACGGAAGAAAAAGATGTGATCTGTGTACAGACAACACTTCTGGGACCGGGAAGTGACGAGACAGAAAAGATGGGGAGGAGATGGGAAATATCTGTATGCGGGAAGATGGATTTTCCCAATACCCATATGTTGTCCTGGAAATGGCAAAAAAGCGAAAAAACCGGTGATATTTGAGTAGGAGGCTGACTATGGAACTGATAAGAAAACAGGTACGCATGAATCAGATGGGCAAAACAGTGACGGATCAGTTTATGATCGGTGGGGGATTATAATGTACCAGATGCGAAAAGTGACGTGGGAAGAGTGCTTTCCGGTGAGGGAAGTCTGCGGATTGAAGAGACAAGAAGAGTGGAAAATTATCTCCGTGTGACGGGAAAACTGAATTTTAAAGTTTTGTATGTGACAGATTCGGGAGATCCGCGTCCCGGAGCTTTGGAGGGAATGATTCCGTTTGAGGAAATGGTCTACATGGAGGAAGAGAACGGAGAAGGCGAAGACATTGTGCAAGTTCAGCGGGTGGAATGCGGGGTATCACTGATCCATTCGAGAAAGCTTGCGGTAAAAGCGCTTGCGGAAATGACGGTACATACAGAGCAGATCACAGGAAAAACAGGTGACACTTGATGTGGATGGGGAAGAGGGAATCTATCTGAAAAAATTGTCCGGTGGAGCTGCTGCAGCTGTTTACCGCGAAGAGAGACATTTACAGGATCAAAGAGGAGATTAAGATACCGGGGACCAAAGAGAATATCGGAACGCTCTTGTGGACAGAGGTAAGCTCCCGGAAAATGGATACCAGACTTGTGCAGGATGCTATGCTGATAAATGGAGAATTACAGATCTTTGTTCTCTATGAATCCCAGGAGGGCAAGACAGACTGGGTGGAGCAGACGGTTCCTTATGGGGGGCGGATCGAGTGTGCCGGCGCAGAAGAAGGTATGTATCATCATGTCTATGACCGGCTGGATGATATCAGTGTGGAAGTGCGGATGGATGAGGACGGTGAGATGCGTGCGCTTGGCATTGAAGCGGCACTTCAGGTTCGTCTTTTTGTCTATGGGGAAGAAAAGCTGGAGATTTTAGAGGATGCGTATTCCCTTGATAAAAAATGTGTTTTGGAGACAGAAGAAGTTGTTGTTGAGGAGCTTCTGATGCAGAATCATTCAAAAAGTAAGATCACAGAACGATTAAGTCTGCCGGAGCTGAAAGATGAGATCCTTCAGGTGTGCCACAGCAGCGCAGATCTGCAGATAGAAAAAATGGAAGTGCAGGATGGAGGAATTCTGGCAGAGGGGATTCTAAATGTCAGCTTTCTGTATGTAAAGGCAAACGATGAAGTACCATTTGGTGTGTGGAAGGGGATGGTTCCGTTCTCGGCAATGCTTGAATGCCGGGAAGGAAGCAGCGATATGAAATATGACGTCACATATGCAGTGGAGCAGCTTGCGGTAGATCTTGCCGGAAATGATGAAGTAGAGATCAAAGCGGTCGTGGCGTTCAGAAGCTTCATGCGAAAAGCGGAAAAAATACAGATGGTGACAGAGGCTGCACTTGTGGATTATGAAAAAGAAGAGCGGATGAACCAGCCGGGAATTGTGGGATATATCGTAAAAGACGGAGATGATCTGTGGAGCCTGGCAAAGAAATATTCGACCACAGAAGAAAGCATTCTGCTTAATAATGAATTATTATCAAAAGAATTGAAAACGGGTGATAAAATATTGATTTTTCGGGAGAGTTTGAGTATACTATAGTAATGAAATGATGTATACAAGATACAAAAAAAGGTCGAAAAAATACAATAAGGAGATACACGCATGGATAAACTGGAGTTAAAAGCACTTGGGAAAATCAATCTTGGACTTGATGTGCTGGGGCGGCGGGAGAATGGTTATCACGATGTGCGCATGGTCATGCAGACGCTATATCTGTACGATAATGTGACGCTGCAAAAGAAGTCGGCCCCAGGTATCGAGATCGATTCGAATCTTTTTTATCTGCCGAATGATGAGGACAATATTGCATGGAAAGCGGCAAAGCTTCTGATCGATGAATTTGATATCAAAGACGGGATCAGAATCCATCTGGACAAGCATATACCGGTTGCAGCGGGAATGGCAGGCGGAAGTTCCAATGCTGCGGCAGTGCTTTACGGAATGAACCAGATGTTCCGGTTGGGACTTTCTCAAAATGAGCTGATGGAAAGAGGCGTGAAGCTTGGGGCGGATGTTCCTTACTGCATTATGCGCGGAACGGTATTAGCAGAAGGAATCGGGGAAAAACTGACGCCGCTTCCTCCGATGCCGAAATGTCAGATTCTGATCGCCAAGCCGCCGATCAGTGTATCGACAAAGATGGTTTATGAAAAGCTGGATTCCTGTGAAATCAAGGAGCATCCGGATATAGATGGTATCCTGGACGGATTGAAGAACCAGGATCTTGAGCAAGTGGCAGCATCCTTGGGTAATGTGCTGGAAAAGGTTACGGTTGAAGCATATCCGGTCATTGCACAGATCAAAGAATGTATGATGGAAGCAGGTGCTCTTGGGGCGATGATGAGTGGAAGCGGTCCGACTGTATTTGGGATTTTCAGGGATCGCAGGACAGCGAAGGAAGCATTTACAAAAGTAAAAGCACAGAATCTGGCAAAACAGATTTATCTTGCAAATGTGCATAACGTCAGGAGGAGATAAGAATGGATATGGATTTTGAAGTAAATATGAATGAATACCTGCCGTTGAGAGATGTTGTGTTCAATACACTTCGGAAGGCAATTTTAAGAGGAGAACTGAAGCCGGGAGAACGGCTGATGGAGATCCAGCTTGCCAACAAGCTTGGAGTAAGCCGTACCCCGATCCGTGAAGCAATCCGTAAACTGGAGCTGGAAGGTCTGGTTCTGATGATTCCGCGAAAAGGGGCAGAAGTGGCACAGATCACAGAGAAGAATATGCAGGATGTGCTGGAAGTCAGAAAGGCACTGGAAGAGCTTTCCGTACAGCTTGCGTGTGAACGGATCACGCCGGAGCAGGTTGAAGAAATGAAGATGGCAGCTGAAGATTTCCGTAAAGTCTTAAAGAGTGGTGATGTGACGAAGATCGCTGAAGCAGATGTAAAATTCCATGATATTATCTTTGCCGCAACCAATAACCAGAGACTGATCACGCTGCTGAATAACCTGCGGGAACAGATGTACCGGTTCCGCGTAGAATATCTGAAGCAGAAGGAATGCTATCCACAGCTTCTGGAAGAACATGATAAGCTGATCGCACTGATTTCGGGTGGAGAGGTTGAAGAGGCATGTGAGCTCATGGGATGTCATATTGACAATCAGGCTTCTACAGTATCGGATGTTATCCGGAGAGATCAGGTAGAATATCACAGATAAAAATGTATAGTTTTCCATATGTTGTCAATACTCCTGGTATCAAAGACAGGAGGTACATACGAAAATGAAAAAAATAAAAGCAGTGGTGCTGGTACTGATCATGATTCTGTGTGGTGCGGCATTTGCAAGGGGAATGCAGGTGGAAGCGAAGGCGAATGCAGTGCAGGAAAAGTTATCCGGTGAGGTGTTCCGCTTTCATGTGCTTGCCAACAGTGACAGCAAAGAAGACCAGGAACTTAAGATGAAGGTGAAAGAGGCTGTTGTAGATTATATGTGTGAGAATCTTTCGAATGCAGGGAATGCAGCGGAGGCGAAAGCATGGGCGATCCGCCACAAAGAAGAACTGATCCGGACGGCCAGGGAAGTCTTGCAGAAAGAAGGATGTAACGATCAGATAACAGCTGAGGTCGTGCGGTGTGAATTTCCGGACAAAACTTACGGAGACATCACCTTCCCTGCAGGCTGGTACGATGCACTCCGGATCAAGATCGGAAAGGCACAGGGGCACAACTGGTGGTGTGTTCTTTATCCGAATCTCTGTTTTATGGATTCTGTCCATGCAATTGTTCCCAAAGAAGGGAAGGAAGAGCTGCGGAGTGTGCTGACGGATGAAGAGTATGCGATGATCGTAAAAGGCACACCGGTAAAATCAAATGGTTTTTCTTGCAATTGACGGAGTAAATGTGTAGAATATACTTCAACGAAGATGGCAGGAAAATTTGTTTCGCCTAAGGCAAAGGAAAGTTTAATGACGGATATACTTGTAAAATTATTTGTAAAAGATTATAAGGATGTAGAAAAGGTGTCTGTCCGTACAGCATATGGAGTGCTGGCAAGCGGAGTAGGCATCTTTTGTAATGTTCTGCTGACGATTGCGAAGATGGTGATAGGAATCCTTCTTCACAGTGTGTCTGTTACTGCAGATGCATTTAACAACTTATCGGATGCAGGTTCTTCGATCATTGGAATGATCGGAGTGAAGATGGCAGAAAAACCGGCAGACAAGGAGCATCCTTTTGGGCATGGCAGGCTGGAATACATAGCGGCACTGATCGTATCCTTTCTGGTGATCGAAGTTGGATTTACCTTTTTCAAAAATGCGATCGTGAAGATCCGGGAGCCGGAAGAGTTAAAATTCAGTCTGGTGTCGATCCTGATCCTGGTGTTGTCCATAGGTGTGAAGCTGTGGCTTGCGATGTTTAACCGGAAACTTGGTGAAAAGATTTCTTCCCAGGTGATGATGGCGACGGCAGCAGATGCACTTGGAGATGTGATCACGACAGCAGCGACGATCCTGTCGGTTGTATTCTGGCGGATCACAGGGATCAATATCGATGGCTTTGTCGGACTTGGTGTTTCACTGGTCGTTATGTGGGCCGGATTTGGGATTGCGAAGGATACGCTTGAGCCGCTGATCGGAATTCCGGCGACATGGGAAGATTATGAGAAGATCAAGCATTTTGTGGAAAAATACGCTGGAATCGAGGGCAGCCATGATCTGGTGATCCATAATTACGGACCGGGAAGAAGTATGGCGATCATTCATGCAGAGGTTCCGAATGATGTCCCGATTGATGTATCCCATGAGATCATTGACCGGATTGAGAGAGAGGCAATGGAACAACTGGGGATCTCGCTGACAATTCATATGGATCCGGTGGAGACTCGTAATGAAGAAGTACTTCAGGCAAAACATGAGACAGAAAAAGCTGTGGAAGCACTGGATCCGAGATGCAGTATCCATGATTTTCGCATGGTGAATGGAGAAAAACAGATCAATCTCATTTTTGATTTTGTCATTCCGAGAGAGTATTCTGAGGAAAAAGGGAATGAACTGACACTGACTTTGATGGACCGATTGCAGCATCATAAACCCAAAAGTATCAGTGTGTTATCACATTAGACAGAAGTTATGTGGAAGAACAGAGGTAAAAGAGATGTATACATTTGAAAGCAGAGTACGATTCAGTGAAGCAGACCATAACGGAGCTTCTGACATTACCGGGGCTTGTTAATTATTTTCAGGACTGTAGTACTTTTCAGTCTGAGGATATCGGATATGGCGTGGAATCACTGAAAAAAAGCGGGCAGGCA
>ENA-OQDC01001152-OQDC01001152.1-human-gut-metagenome-genome-assembly--contig:-NODE-1152-length-14546-cov-2.528192_pt1 | contig 14546 bp, 18 predicted proteins | sample MGYA00242770_ERZ504601 | MGnify/ENA primary metagenome ERZ504601 (study PRJEB26092, sample SAMD00036305) | human gut metagenome | host: Homo sapiens | study: EMG produced TPA metagenomics assembly of...
ATACGATTATGTAAACGCACATTATGTTGCAGGTAAAGGGAATTTTATCTTTATTGACGAAGTGCAAATGTGCAAAGATTTTGAGAAAGCAGTCAATGGACTTCATGCCATGCGAGAAGTATGATATCTATATTACCGGTTCAAATGCCATTTTTGCTAAGTTCGGATTTGGCTACGTTATTTACAGGGCGTACTTTTGAAATAAAAGTATATCCGTTTTCCTTTAGTGAGTATATGAAGTACTTTGGCTTGAAAGACCGCTACGACGCTTTGGATAAGTATGTGCTAGAGGGTGGAATGTCTGGTTCCTATCTTTATAAAGATCAGGAAGCAAAGTATGATTATATAGCTGATGTGATTTGATACACTGATAGTGCGTGATATACGCAAAAAATACAAGATAAGAAATACGCAGCTTATGGACAGAATTGTGGATTTCCTTATGGATAATGTGTCGAATCTTTCGTCTGCGCGTAACATTACCAATACTCTGGGAAGCATGCAGGAGAAGATACACCATACGACGGTTGGCAATTATATGCAATACCTGTGCAATGCATTCGCGTTCTACAAGGTTAGGAGATATGATATTAAGGGGAAAAAGTATTTATCGAGCAACGACAAATACTATTTGAGTGACCATACTTTCCGTTATGCAAAGCTTGGGACAAAGAATATGGATTACGGGCGGATACTAGAGAATATCGTGGCGATTGAGTTGTTGCGTAGAGGATATGAGGTATATGTGGGCATATTATATAAGAAGGAAATAGATTTTGTCGCAGTGAAGCGGAGTGAGAAAATCTATATTCAGGTATCTGATAATATCAGTGAAGAGAAGACCTTTGAAAGAGAGGTTGCTCCACTTTTGCAGATTAAAGATGCATACCCTAAGTATGTGATAGCCAGAACCAGGCATGATGAATACCAGTATGAGGGAATCAAGGTTATTGACATTGCGGATTGGTTGTTGGACAAATAAATCTATTAGCCCAAAATGAAAAAAATAAGAAATTGGCTAATAGAACAAAGCGAACCAAATAAAGGATAACGTATAAGGCATTGGTCATAATCGGCTGATGCCTTTTTTGTGCACAATTTTAAACAGATATAAAGTGGTTTATAAGGAAATAATTGAAAATAAATCATATTTTTTTGACCCTTTTTTGCAATCAGCTATTTTTTACTCCAAATAAATGATAGAAGCCAGTAAATAAAGGATGGCAACAGAAAGGAGAAGCTGATATGCAGGAACAGAAGAACTGTACCGGGAAGATTCGAATTTGTATTCACTCCCAAACATGGATCATGGCTCAATATGGATGAAGGTTTCTTTAGCAAGATGACTCGTCAGATGCTCAGAGGTATCCGTGTTAAATCTAAGGAGGAACTTACTAATCGTATCTACAGATATTTTGCAGAAATAAACGAAGAGCCGATTGTGTTCCATTGAAAATATAATCTCGATGATATTGATGTATCGGAAGAAATCATTGTTGATACACTGCCTGTCAAAAAGTCGAGTTAATTAAAGGATGAAATACTAGAAACCACCTATGTGTTCGTTCATATTTTAAGCCCGCTTAATTGCGGGCTTATTTGCTTTATTCTACAAACACAATCATTACTTTTCATTCCTGTCAATCTGTAAATTATTGTAATATTGCATTGGAGTAACACCATATTCTTTCTTAAATGCTCTAAAAAAATGATTATACCCTCCAAATCCACCAAGCGCATATACCTCACGAATACTTTTCCCCTGCTCTATATAATGGCGGCATAAATCAAGTCTGCTCTTTACAATGTATGAATGAGGTGTCTCACCTGTCATTTTTTTTAAACTCTCTTACTATATGATAACGGCTTACATAAAATTCATTTTCCAAGCGCTCCAACGAGATATCTTCTGTCAAATGTTCTCTGATATAAATAAAAATATCATCCATTACAACGTGTTTTTTCTTATTCGTCTTAATCTGTACATCCTCCTGAACAGATGAGCGAAGTGCAAGTACAAGAATCATAGTTAATAGGCTTTTCTCGTATAATGAGCGGGCAAATTTAGGCGGCTCATTATTCATCGAATAGAGCTTTTTGGATATATTCTTTATAAGCATAGCCGATTCACTCTCAGAATGAACAATCTTAACTTGATACGGAACAAAATCAAACGCTTCATTAAGTCTTGTTTCTTCATCTGACAATTTCCTTAAAAGTTCTTCACCTATATAAAGAACATAAACTTCAAGAGGATACTTATTTTTACGATATTCAAGCTTTACTTTATTACCTGGCTTAATAAATATCAAATCCTCCATAGTACATACAATATTATCATTCTCCTGGTGCATATACCCTATCCCACCAGCTATAAATACAATTGTATAGCTCTTCTTTTGCCCAAAGCTTCGCTGGGTACTATCCAATATTTTCAAATATTCCATTTTGTAGCCTTGCTTTTTCATATGTCTATTTTGCACACTTTCCTATTATATTTTTTCGTTCATTTTGTCAAATATACATATATTCAATTTTTCGTAGTTTGCAAGCAATATTTGTATATGGATATCAGCATAACCACAATATAATAAGATTGTAGCTACCAAAACAATATAAATTTGGGAGGTAAATTATCATGAAAGAAATCAAGACCTTTTTTGCCATGAAGGACAAAAATTGGTTACACTCTTGGCGATTTGGGATGTTGCTGTACTGAGCAGTTCCGTGCCATGTATCTTGCTATTTTTTATACACTGGTATTAAAAGTTAATCCAGTACACGTAGGAATCCTTATGCTTGTTACAAAGTTTTGGGATGCTATAAATGACCCTTTAATTGGTGCACTTGTTGATAGCCACAAAAACAAAGGAAAAGGAAAATTTATTCCTTGGATTAAATTCTTTGCTTTTCCAACTGCAGTACTCTGTATATTAGGATTTGTTAACGTAAGCAATTTCGCTTATGGTGCACGTATTGCTTATATGTTCATTACATATATTGTTTACGAAATTATGTACACATGTGTCAGCGTTCCATTTGGTAGTCTTTCAAGTGTAATGACTGATGATGTTAACCAACGTACTGACCTTTCTCGTTTCAGAAGTCTTGGCGGTACAATTTTTATGACAGTTATCGTTATTGCTGGACCATTATTCTTATATAAAGATAACCAGCCAGTACCTAGCCATTTCCTTATTATGTCAGCAATCTGTGCAGTTATTGGATTAATCTGTCTTATGTTTACATCTCATTGGTGTAAAGAGCGTATTATTACAGAGCCAGTTGTTGAGAAAAAAGAAAAGTTTAACTACTTCCAGGTAATTAAAGATATTACTAAAAACAAAGCATTACTCGGAGTTATGTTATCAAGCTTTATCGGTATTGTTGGAGCAGGTATGGTTAACGGATTAAATACTTATTTATTCCGCGATTATTTTGGAAATGTTGCCATCATGGCAGTTTCAGGTATGTTAAGTGTACTCTGGTCACTTATTGCATTCGTAGGCACAAAATTTGTTGCTAAGAAATTTGGAAAGAAAGAATGGATTATGTACAGTGCAACTTTCTCAGTTGTTGTTTATGCTATTTTATTCTTCTTCCCACTTGAAAATCCTTTGCTCTTTATTATCATCAACGGAATCTGCTATCTTGGAGTAAGTGGTTTCCAAGTATTAGTTTGGGCACTTGTAAATGATGCAATTGATTATCAAGAACTTCAGACAGGAAAACGTAATGAAGGAATTGTATATTCGGCATATACATTCTTCCGTAAACTTGCTAATGCTGTATCAGGAAGTATGAGTAGTTTTGCACTTGCAATTGCTGGATTCCAGGTTAATGAAGCTGTCCAGAATGAAGCATTCTCAGGACATCTTTGGAAAACATATACAGGTTTATATGTTGTAGGATATTTATTAGCTGTTCTGGTATTAAAATTTATCTACCCTCTTACAAAAGAGAAAACAGCTGAAATGTTACAGGATTTAGCTGACAAGCGAAATGCTACTACTGCAGAATAAAATTAGAAATTGAGGTATTTTAAAATGACAAAACAAGTAGAAATCACAAACCGTGATGGACACATCTTACGCGGAATAGTTAACATTCCAGAAGATGGCACAAGATTTCCTGCTATTGTAAATGTACATGGCTTTACAGGGAATAAAAGCGGTTACAAAAGTATTTATACGCACACAGCCAGATTATTAGCTGAACATGGATTTGCCAGTGTCCGTTTTGATTTATACGGAAATGGTGAAAGTGATGGTGAATTCGAGGACATGACCTTTACAGGTATCCTACACGATATCGAGGATATTATAAACTGGACTAAAACACAAGATTTTGCCAATCCAGATAAGATTATCTTATCTGGTCAGAGTATGGGAGGATACGCAGCTGCTACTGCCGCTCCTATTGTTAATCCTTATGCTCTCATGCTTATGTGTCCAGGTGCTGGAATGTGGTTTGGATGTAAGGATCGTGCTGAAGCCATGGAAGCTAAGGGGATCACCAAGGCCGATATTGAAGGACTCACTTTCCCAACATCTTTTAATCATGATTTATTTAATTATGAGCCATTCTCGTCAGCAGAAGGATACAACGGACCAGTCCTCCTTATAAGAGGAACTGCAGATGATTTGGTAGATGATGCAACATGCCATAGATATGAGTCACTTTACAATGGAAAATGCAATTATAAAACAATTGAAGGCGCTAATCACAATTTTGCCAGTGCTTTTGCAAGAGCAGAATTAGACAAATTAATGTTAGAGTTTTTAACACCACTTAAATAGTATATTCAATTTGAAAGGAAGTATGAACAATGAAATTATTAGAGTCTATAAAAGTTGGAAATATTGAGTTTAAAAACCGTATTATGTTCCCACCACTTACAACAGGATATGAGGAAAAAGATGGTTCAATTGGAGAACAAAGTTTTCGTTTTTACGAGCGTCTCGCAAAAGGCGGTGTCGGATATATAGTAATTGGAGATGTTGCACCACTTCCAACATTCTCTCCTACACCAAAGCTTTATTCACCTGAGCAGGTTCAAAGCTTCAAAAGACTTGCTGACGCATGTCATGAAAATGGCGCAAAACTTGGAATTCAGTTATTCCATCCTGACTACAATGTTAAAGCTTTAAACGATTTGTTTCATCAGGGCAAAATGCAGGAAGCAAGAGCTAAACTTCACCATGATATGCAGCACTTTGTAAATGAAGTTACTGCAGAAGAACTTGATGAAATAATAAAGCATATGGAAAACTGTGCTATCTTAGCACACGAAGCTGGTGTTGATTGTATTGAAGTACATGGAGACCGTCTTGTTGGTTCTCTCTGCTCTCCTATTTTAAATCATAGAACTGATGAATATGGCGGTGACCTGGCTAATCGTACACGTTTTGCATTAACACTTGTAAAAAGATTAAAAACAATCGTACCTGACATGGTTATCGACTACAAGCTTCCTATAGTTACTCCTCTTGGAGAAAATAGTTTTAGAGGAAAAGGTGGTCTTCCACTTGATGAAGCTTGCATTTTTGCTAAAGAATTAGAAGCTTGCGGTGTTGACACATTACATGTTGCACAGGCTAACCATACTGGAAATATGGGTGATACAATCCCTGCCATGGGAACACAGCCATACGGATTTATGGTTTCTTATTCTAAAAAAATCAAAGAGCTTGTATCTATTCCTGTATCTGTAGTAGGCCGTATCGTTACACCAGAAGCTGCCGAAGCAGTTATTGCAAATGGTTCTGCTGATATTATTGGATTAGGTCGTTCTCTTCTCACAGACCCTGACTTTGCAAACAAATGTGCAGATGGACATTGCTGTAATGTCAGAACATGTATGATGTGTAATAAAGGATGTACAGATAATATTCAGAATCGTGCTTTCTTAAGTTGTGTACTTAATGCTGAAAATGGTTACGAAGGATCTCGTCAGATTACTCCTGCAGCATCAACAAAGAATATAGCAATTATTGGTGCTGGTATTGCTGGACTTGAAGCTGCACGTGTTTCCGCATTAAGAGGACATCATGTAACTATATTTGAGAAATCACTTCAGATTGGTGGTCAGTTACTTATTGCTAGTGTACCTCCAAGAAAAGAAGAAATGATGAGAAGCATTAATTATTATACAAATGTACTTCCTGAATTGGATGTAACATTCAGGCTTGGTCAGGAATTCACATCCCAAGATTATAATTCATTCGATGAAGTAATTGTGGCAACAGGAGCAAACAATGCAATAATCCCTGTTCCTGGCAAAGATCTTCCAACTGTAGCAAGTGCATGGGATGTACTTGCCAAGAAAGAAATCGTATTCGGTAATGTTTCTGTAATCGGTGGTGGTCTTGTAGGTGTTGAAACCGCTGAATATCTGGCTTCACGCGGATGTAAGGTTACAATTATTGAAATGATGGATCAGATTGCAAAAGAAGAAAGTAACACTATTTTACCTACTCTAATGAGGGAATTAGAGCATTATAATGTTCAAATAGTAACATCTGCAAAATTATCAGAAATTAAAGATGATTCTGTAGTTGTTGAAAAAAACAATAGACGACAATACATCAACAGAAGAAATTGCTTCAGACTTTGTTGTAATGGCTGTTGGTGCAAGAAAGAACCTTCCAGAGCTTTCTGATTGTCCTCTTCCACTTCACTATATTGGTGATTGTGCTGGAGAACGTCCAAGTAATATTGAGCATGCTATTAAATCAGCATATGATGTAGCATGTGAAATATAAATTATTAATTACCCTATTACCACAAAGGGGCTGTCGCACTAAGAAATTAGTGCGATGCCCCCTTTTTTTACATATTTAACTACTATTCCTGACACAATTCCTATAATAATACCTGTTATTACACCAGCTATTATAAGCACTGGCAGATAATATATTATAGCACTGCTTCCCATTATAAATATTGCCGCAATTATCTGTCCGACATTATGCATAATTGCTCCACTTACACTCACACCGATATACGAAAAACTGTCTATTTTTTTAGAACAATCATCGTTACCATACTAAGCACTGCTCCCGCAATACTAAACAAAAAGCTGTTAAGATTACCAAAAAGCATTGCAGTCAATGATATTCTTAAAATATTAATTATAACCGCTTCCTTAATTCCCAATGTATAAAGAATTGTGATAACTGCTATATTGGCAACTCCAAGCTTAATTCCAGGAACTGGAATTGGAACTGGTATAATACTCTCAATATAGCTGAATATCATAGCCAGTGCCGTAAGCACCCCGCACATAGCAATGTTATATGTGCTGTTGTTCTTTTTATGTTCTTTTGTCATATTCTTTAATGTATTTACTCCTTCAACTATTATATAATAATTTTCTTTTCATCCTATTCTGCATTTACGAACACACTATTGCACTTTTTTCCAACTGCCTTACTTATATTACTATCTTACTATTGAATCTACCACGCTATCATCAGCCGCCGCTCCTATAATCTCTACAACCACACGGTGTGGAAGACAGACTATTGTTTCACCTGTCTTGCTTATCCTTCCTGTCTTAACACATAACTTGTCAGGACAATCAGCATCTGTCATTGTCACACCACCATTTTCTATTGTAACAATATTGCTTCCACCCTGATATCCTTCTATAGTCAGTGTTTCATTCTGATTGACAGATATTGTCTTTACCACCTGTCCGTCAACCTTTATCTGCACATATGAACCATCTTTCTTAACAAACTGATTAATCACGACAAATGCAATAACTGCTATCACAATCAAATGCTGCAATTAATATTATATCTTTTTTATATTTATGATTATTATTATCCAAATGTCTGTCCTTACTTTCTATATTACTTATATATTTATTGTTCCACTCCATATTCCAATGAGCCTGTCCAATGAATACGAAGCATTTGCAGGACTTGTGGACGGAAGAACCTCTGCTTCAATACCAAGTACCTTCTGCTGGTACTTTTTGTAATAATTACCTGAAGCTGCACCATTACAGTATACACGCTCAATCCGGGAATTGCTTATAATCTGTTCTAAATCCGTTGGTACGACATTTTTAATGCTGCTGTCACTTGAACCGATTATATCGCAGCTATATATAGTATCCCATAAAGCTATATGATTATTATGAAGCATCTGCTTCTTCTCCTCTATTGTAACTGGGACCTCAATATTCTTATCATTCATTTCACTGTTATTAATGACCGCCGTTATAACCTTCCAGAACCTGTTGCCCGGATGTCCATAGAAGAACATCTGCTCTCTCGATTTAACTGATGGCAGACTTCCAAGGATGAGTATTCTGGAGTTATTATCATAAAGCGGAGGAAATGGATGAATAATATGCTCATACTGTGACTTCATTAGCTGTTATCTCCTTATATATTTATAATATTTTCTATTTATACTGTCAGCTATTATCCTCTACCAGCAGTTTCTTAAATTTAGCCATAAATACACTTGTAGTAACCACTGCTGCTATAATATCACTTACAGGTTCAGCAAGAAATACCGCAAACACCTTATTGCTTATAAATAACGGAAGTATAAATATAAGTGGTATAAGCAGTATCAGCTTTCTAAGGCAGGCCATAATAAGGCTGACCTTTGCCTGTCCAAGTGCCATAAAGCTCTGCTGACAGCATATCTGAAATCCCAGTGCAAATATTCCTGCCATATACACTCTTAACGTCCACACTGTATATTGCCTTAAGTCTGCATTACTTGTAAACATTCCTGCAAATACCTGCGGAACAAGCATCATAACTGCCCAGCTTACAATTGTAAATAACACACATACTTTAAACTGTGTAAAAAATGCCTTCTTAACCCTGTCATAATTCTTAGCACCATAATTGTAACTCATAATAGGCTGTCCACCCTGACATATACCCTGCAATGGCATAAGAACAAGCTGGTTAGTGCTTGTTATAATTGTCATAGCACCAACCGCCAGATCACCGCCATAACGTGACAGACTTGATGTAAAGCTTACAGATAATATGCTCTCTGTTGAAAGCATTACAAAGCTTGATATTCCAAGTGCGAGGCAGGGCATTATTATATTGCTTTTAAGCTTCAGATTACTTTTTCTAAGTCTTAAAATGGTCTTATCTCCGGTAAGAAAATGCAATATCCATACTGCACCAACTGCCTGACTAAGCACTGTTGCAAGAGCTGCACCTTGAACGCCCATATTGAATACAAATATAAATATCGGGTCTAATATAATATTAATAACTGCCCCGATAACTGTCGTCATCATACTAATCTTCGCAAAACCCTGTGTTGTAATAAACAAATTCATTCCTAATACAATAAGAACAAATATACTCCCAAGCACATATATCCTTGCATATGAAAGAGCATATGGCATTGTAACACTGCTTGCACCGAACCATTTAAGAAGCACTGGCAATGTCCCATAAAATCCTGCTGTAAGCACGACTGCACATATCACTAAAAATGTAAAACAGTTCCCGACAATTTTCTCTGCCGTAGCATTATCTTTCTTACCCATATAAATAGCAGCCCTTGGTGCTCCACCCGAACCGGCAAGCATTGCAAATGCATTAAGAAGCATAAGAACCGGCGTAAATAAGCCAACACCTGTAAGTGCATCTGCACCTATCTGCGGTATATGTCCTATATATATCCTGTCAACTATATTATAGAGCAAATTCACTACCTGAGCTACAACCGCTGGAATTGCAAGCTTTGCCATAAGCTTAGGTATACTGCCCTCACCTAAATTATTAATCATATTATTCTTCCTCAATCCATCTTGTTTCTTATCTCTTATTACTCCGTAATATCCATCTACATCTTGAACAATTGCAAAACATTCAAAATACACTTCTGAAATATTAACATATTCATCAAATGACTTAATCACCTGAACGCTGTCATTATCGATGTCTGAATAAATATAACTGCGTGTCCATTTTTACAGCGCTGCATAATGCTGTAACTGTTGGAAGTTTTCGATATAATCAGCCCCATCAAATTTTCTCAGTTAACTTTTACGTTCATCTGCAAGCCATGTTACAAACTGTTCCATACCTTCACTGTCTTTGCACTTATTGGCATAATTATAGCATTGGGATTAAGTTCTTTAACATGATTAGTAAACTTCTGCATATCAAATCAAATGCTTCAGAGTATCTATCTTATTGACAAGTACAACATTACATACTGAGAACATAAGCGGATACTTAAGCGGCTTATCATCACCCTCAGGAACTGACAGTATCATAACATTACGATGTGCCCCAGTATCGAACTCAGCTGGGCACACAAGATTACCTATATTTTCAAGAAATAGTATATCAAGGTCATCTACACCATACTCGCTTATTGCATCTGCCGTCATCTTGGCATCTATATGACACAAACCTCCGTTATGTATCTGCATTGTCTTTACACCAGTTGACTCTGCTACTCTTCTTGCATCTATATCAGACTCTATATCAACATCCATCTCACCTATGCGGTAATCATCTTTAAGCATATTGATGAGTCTTGACAGCATAGTAGTCTTACCACTTCCCGGTGATGACATAATATTAACGAAAAACCACCTTCTTATCATTTAACATACGGCGTGTCATATCCGCCTGATTATCATTCTTAGAATAAACACTTTCATTTAATTTAATAACTCTGACTTCTGCCATCTTAATCTCCATTTCCAAACTACTATTTGATATAGTTATAGTCTAATAGTTTTTCACTATCTTTGTCAATATCAGTCTCTTTCATTAACTACATTTCATATAATTGTTTTTGATGTATAGAAAGAGGCGCCGCACTAATTTTCTTAATGCGACACCCTTTTTTTTATTGTTACTATAAAATTGAGAAAGTTTTAATGTGAATCACTTATTATATTTACCTGATTGTTTATTTGTATATTACTTCTTATATCCAAATTCTGGAATATTGCTCCATCTGTTACGGAAGTAATGAGCTACCATCTTAGGCTTTCTATCCCTTGTGAATAAGCCCTTCTTGTTACCCTGTACTCTGAGTAAGCTCTGGCTTGTAGCAAAATCTGCAAAGTTCCATGCCTGCTCACCTACTACGAATTCATATTCATCAAATACCTTATTGTTCATCTCATAATACTCAACCTGATATTCCTCTGTATACATAACAGATGTTGTATCGTGAAGTCCGCTGACAGTATCTGCACCATATTCTGTAAACATTACTGGCTTTCCAAGCTTGCCCCAGTCTGAAAGTTCCTTGCGAAGTCCTTTTTCAGAGATTTCAAGGTCTGGTCCACCAAAATACCAGCCATAATAACGGTTAAGGCATATAACATCGCTTAATTTAGAAGAACAATCAGTATCAGCAGTTGTTCCCTGAACACTTACTAATGTACAAGGACGTTTCTGTGGGTCAAGCTCTCTTGCAAGGTCAAACAATGGTTTAAAGTAATCATATGCTCCCTCTGCTGCTGAGTCTGGCTCGTTGGCAATACTCCACATAACAACGCAGGCATGGTTCTTATCTCTTGAAATAAGATCTTTTATAACATCCTTATGATGCTCCTGTGTCTGAACACCATGTTCTTTATCAAATGTACCAATTCTTTCTCCACCAAAGTTAGCACCGCCACCAAACTGAAGATTAACACCTACTGCTGTTGTTTCATCAATAACAACGATACCTTCCTCGTCACATAATCTCATCATCTCTTCACTGTATGGATAATGGCTTGTTCTGAAGCTGTTAGCATGCTGCCACTTCATAATAGATATATCCTTTGTGTTCATAGGAAGATTAATTCCTCGTCCGTTAGGGAATGTATCCTCATGCTTTCCATAGCCCTTAAAGTAAAATGGCTTTTCATTTATAAGGAACTTAACTCCATCTACTCTTACACTTCTTACACCATATGGAAGAGTATATACATCTTCTCCTGCTGTAACCTTTATCTGGTAAAGATAAGAGTTTAATGGCTGCCAAAGCTTTACATTCTCAAGCTCAATCTTTCCCTGTGTTCCTGCTGCCTCTGCAACTTTTTTACCTTCAGCATCAAACACCTCAATCTTACAAGCTGTGCTATCCTTATCAACACCCTCAATATCAACATCATAGTTAAGTACTGCTGATGGTGTTTCTTTTCCAAAGTCAATATCTGATGTTACTGTTATATCATTGATATAAGTCTTAGGTGTTGTATATATCTTAACTGGTCTTGTGATGCCGCAGTAGTTAAAGAAGTCAAAGTTAGGATTGTTCTGAGGCTTTTCAGATGCTCCTGCACCTATTCCGCCCATAAGACCGCTCATCATATTAGCCTTACCACCAACCGGAAGAGTTGTATAATCAATAACATTATTAACTGCGATTGTAAGAAGATTATCACCATCCTCTAACACATCATTCAACTCAACCTCAAATGGAAGGAAGCCGCCCTTATGCTCACATATTAAATTACCATTGAGATAAATCTTTGCATAATGTGTTACTGCTGCACATCTTAATACAATTCTCTGGCTCTTTACATATGATGGAACTGAAATGTTTCTCTGATAGAATACCATCCGTAATGATCCCTGAAATCAGCTCCTTCCTTTAAATCGTTGTATGAAGCTGGAACTGGCATAGTATCTGCATCCTTTAATGGTGCTTCATACCATTTCTCATCAAAGCCATTGCCATTGTCTAACTTAAAATCCCATACTCCACTTAAGTCACTTAATAATCTTGATTCTGTTAAAATTGGATATAACATAATTGATTCCTCCTGTAATTTTAAAATTTTGTATAATAATTTGTATAATAGTTTTATTTTTCAGATGATGCCGGTGTCAGATGCCCCGACTTTAATACCTACATATTGTTTTGCATTACGCATTTTCATTTCTCTTAATTCTAAGCTTCTCTGCATTCTCTTCAACTCTCTTCTTATTAAGAGGATATAAGAACCATAAAGCAAGTAAAAGTAATATCATTCCTCCTGCTGGTACAAGGCAGGTAATATTATATATTCCATCTACTACCTTTGTATCAAATGCTGTTGCAGAAGTATATCCTATTATTGAAAGAAGCACTCCTGATAAACCTGATGAACAAGCCTGTCCAAGCTTTCTTGCGAATGAATATACTGAATAAATTGTTCCATCCTGACGGACTCCTGTCTGAACCTCTGACTCGTCAATTACATCTGTAATCATAGCCCATATAACCATATTAAACATTGAAGTTCCTATTGTAGCTACGATTATTAATCCTACCCATACCCATACATTGTGTGTATGAATTATGAATAATAGTATGAAGGAAGCTGCACTTATAAAGCATCCTATCATTGATAATTCTTTTTTACCTATCTTCGAAGCAAGCTTTACTATAAATGTTGAAAGTGCAAGTATAACAACTGTTCCTGCAAGACTTGCTATAGACATAGCCTTTATATTACCAAAGTAATTAGGATATACATAAGCATTCATGTTACTTAATGATAACTGTGCAAGTAAGAATACTAATGCACATACTATAATTCCTATTAGTGACTTATTATGAACAAGCTGCTTAATAAGTTCCTTAAATGAGAACTTCTGTGTATTCTGTTCTACCTTAACTCTTTCTGTTGTCATATGATAGCAGAGCATATAACATATAACTGCGCCTATTGAACAGATTAATGCTCCAATCATCATCTTTTCACCAGATAATACTGAATTACCGGCTGCATCTGTATAATATACTACAAGTGGTAATATAACACCTATAGCTGTCTGTGCAAGTGTTGCCCCAATTGTTCTCCAGTTAGAAAGTGATGTTCTGTCTGTTGGGTTATCTGAAATTGCAGATGCCATTGAACCATAAGGAATATTAACTCCTGTGTAACATACGCTTCCCCAGAGAAGATATGTGAAGAACATCCAGAATATCTTAAATCCCATTGGCATTCCCTTAAAATATGTTGCATACATCAGAAATGAAGCTACAGCAACCGGACCACACATACGTCTTATCCAAGGAGCGAACTTACCTTTCTTACCAGGTCTGCTTCTGTCTACTATCTGTCCCATTGTTACATCTGTTATGGCATCGACGAATCTTGCTGCCATCATCATAAGTCCTACAAGTGCTGCTGAAACTCCCATAACATCTGTATAGAACTTAAGTAAAAACATTGCAGATAACAAAAATGTAAAATCATTACCAAAATCGCCAAACATATAGCCCAGCTTATCTTTTATACCGAAAGGCTTTACCTTTCCATTAGTTTCTTTCATTGTATATCCTCCATTCTTATGCGAAATATATTTTGTATTCATCATTAATTGTTAAATACTTTTCTTTAAAGACGTCCTTAAATATTGTTCTGCACTTCGTTGTGCTGTTGTTTTCTATGGCTTTTATAATACCCATTTTTAATTATTATCAGTTATTACTAAATTTAGTCTTTATAGTATAAATTTTTACCTGTACAATTTTCATACTAAAAATTATACTATTGTATAATTAAATTATACTAACATGTCAGTTGTGCTCATATTAACATG
>ENA-OQDC01001156-OQDC01001156.1-human-gut-metagenome-genome-assembly--contig:-NODE-1156-length-14429-cov-3.201650_pt1 | contig 14429 bp, 17 predicted proteins | sample MGYA00242770_ERZ504601 | MGnify/ENA primary metagenome ERZ504601 (study PRJEB26092, sample SAMD00036305) | human gut metagenome | host: Homo sapiens | study: EMG produced TPA metagenomics assembly of...
CCCCGGCAGCAGCTGGCTCTATGATGTTCTGGACAGCGACGGCAATGTGGTGGTAAGCGGTCTGCGCACTTGTGCCGGGTACTACGCCAACAGCGTCAATGGCCTGCCCGAGGGCGTGTTCGCTGCCGTCAAGGGCTTTGAGAGCGGCTGGATGGACCTGACCGGCCAGTGGCTCTACGCCGAGAGCATTCTTCGCTTCCAGCAACGACGAAATGGACAACCGGGTTTTTTCTAAGGAGGCTTTTTTCCCATGCGTACTGTCAAAATTTCCCGCCGCGCGTTCCTGACCGGTCTGGGTCTGGCATCCACCGCCGCCCTGCTCTCCGCCTGCAACACCGTGCCTGCCTCCTCTGATTCGGGGGCGGCACCGTCTCAGCCGGATTCTGAGGCCCCTGCCTCTTCTGCCGCCAGTGAAATGCCCGCACAGCCCATCCTGAGCGTGGATGAATTCCCCATTACGGATGGCAGCACGGCCTGCATCCCGCTGATCGCGCAGATCATGGCCGACACCACCGGGCTGGATCTGGAGACCGCCCGGAGCGCCGTGACCACCAACACCACAGCCCAGGCCTGGCGCAACTTGGGCCTGTACGGCAACAATTACGGCGATTCGGTCAAGCTCATCATCGCCTACGAAGCCCCGGAATCCGTCAAGGAGGAGCTGAAGGCAGACGGTGACCCGCTGGAGCAGAAGGCCATTGGCCGGGACGCGCTGGTGTTCATCGTCAACGAGGACAACCCCGTGCAGAGCCTGACCCGGCAGCAGCTCAAGGACATCTACGCCGGAACGATCACCAACTGGAAAGATGTGGGCGGCAAGGATCAGGAGATCATTGCCTTCCAGCGGCGGGCGGACTCCGGCAGCCAGACCCTGTTCCAGAAGCTATTGATCCAGGGCGGCCCGCTGATGGAGGCCCCCACCGAGCTGGCCCCCACCGCCATGGGTGAGCTGGTGGACAGCATTGCAGAGTATAACAACTCCGCCAACGCCATCGGTTTCTCGGTCTACTACTACATCGACCAGATGTACTCCAAGCCCGGTCTGCGGCTGCTGGCCGTGGATGGCGTGACCCCTTCCAACGAGACGATTGCCGACCAGAGCTACCCGCTGTGCAACGAATTCTATGCCGCCATCCTGCAGGATTCCGCTGCCGACAGCCCGGAACGCAGAATCTACGAATGGCTCTCCACCGATGCAGGCCGTTCCTGCATTGAGCACTCCGGCTATGTAGCCGTCCAGTAATTCCCAGAAAATTCGGCACATTTCATTGACTTTGCTCAAATCCTTTGCTAGACTTAAGAAAAGTTTGTCAGCTTTTTTCGTTTCACGATCTTGAGCAAAGGAGATGCCGCATCATGTCCCATCCTTCCGACACCCCGCACTCCGCCCATGTTGAGAGCCGCAGCCGCAAGGCACTGCGCAGCTACATCATTCAGGCCGCCACCCTGCTGGAGATCGTGCTGTCCGGGCTGGTGCTCATCGGCCTGCTGCTCAGCTTCATCCCCCTGCTCAAGTGGATGCCGGGCCTGCTGTTTGATGGCAACGATGTAGAGATCCGCGGCTTCCTTGAGCGGGCGCTGGACATTGTCATCGGCGTGGAGTTCATCAAGATGCTGGCCAAGCACAGCCCCGGCAGCAGCCTGGAAGTGCTGCTCTACGCCATTGCCCGCCACATGGTGGTCGGCCACGAATCGGCTCTGGACAACCTCATCAGCGTGGGTGCCATTGCGTTGATCTTTGTCGTGCGCAAGTTCTTCTTTGTGCCGGCCTTTGGTGCCCACCTGCCTGACGGCAAGCCCGCCCCGGACCTGACCCCCAACCAGAGCGGCATCCCCGCCGAGGAGTTCCGCACCCGCCTGCGTCAGCGCATCCATGCAGAAGCTCTCGCCGACGAGGAGGACGACGACGAGGATGAGGAGACTGAGGAAGTGTAAGATTTCCGAACGCACAAAAACCCGAGGACAGCTGTGCTGCTGTCCCCGGGTTTCTTATTGTTTTGGTATTCTAGTCAATCGCTTGGAGCACCTTCATGGTGTTCCGCATTAAAGAATGCTCCATTCCACTCCTTATTGCACCCCGAAAGCAATTCGTCCCAACTTCCAGCATACCAGACATCCGATAAATTCGAACATCCATCAAATGCCCCCGCTCGAATTTCCTTCGTTGCCTTACCAAGTATGACTGTTCGCAAAGAATAACAACTTGCAAATGTTTGCTTTTCTATGGTCTCCTGTCCCTCAAGATATACACTGATAAGTTTCTTGCAATCTGCAAATACTCCACCATTCATCATCCGAATATTTGACGGGATAAAAACCTTCAACAGCCCTGAATTTTCAAATGCTGACTGGTAAAGTTCCAGTCTACTGTTTTCAGGGAAAGTAATCTCTTCTAGTGATACACAATCTAAAAATGCAGACTGTTCAATCTTCACCAGAGATTTTGGCAGCTGCACAGATTTCAGATTATAACACCCTGAAAATGCGGCAAAGCCAATCTCCGTAACGCCTTCCGGGATACTCACCGATTCCATGGTGGTATTATTTTTGAAGCATCCTGAATCAATTTTGGTAAACTTCCCGCTGGGCAGAACAACATCCTTTTGCTTGCCGGTATCGTAGCTTTTCAGCACGCCATTCACGATCAGCGGATTCTCTTTTTCCGGCACGCTGGATGCTGGCGGCTCCGGTTCACTGGAAGAAGCCGATTCCGAGGGGGCGGGCACTTCCTCCGGCTGAGAGGGAGCCGATACCTCACTGGAAGCGGGCGGTTCCGCAGGCGCGGGCATTTCTCCCCCGCCGCAGGCAGAAAGCAGCACGGTACCGCACAAAAACAGCGCTGTGCACAGAACAGTTCTCCATTTCATAGCGAGCCTCCTATTCTGCCCCGCAGGGGCCATCTTCTTTTTTTCAGAACACCTTGCGGCACTCCACCACAAGACCGACCACCCGCACCTGCACCCGTTTCAGATCATAGATTTGGGGCTGGTGCACGGGGTTGAAGCTTTTGGGGGTCAGGACCACAAGGCTCCCCTCCTGACGGAAATATTTCACAGTGGCTTCATCGCCGTTGACCATCACCACAGCAAGCTGGCCGTTTTCCACCTCCGGCTGCTCCCGCACCAGGATCTCATCGTTTTCCGAGATGCCCACGGCGTTCATGCTGTCGCCCCGGACACGGAGCCAGAAGTACCGTGCCCCGTCTTTCCGGGTGATGGGGATGTAGCCCTCAATGTTTTCTTCCGCATACATGGGCAGGCCTGCACGCACCGTGCCCAGCAGCGGAGCCGTGAGGGCGGGATCGAACGGGACAGCCCCTTCGGGCAGCTTCCGCTCCTCCTGCGCCGACGGGACGGCTTCGCCCAGCAGTTCCCCCACCGGCACACCGAAATAGGCAGATACTCTGGCCAGCGTCTCGCCCGAGGGGGTCGCCCCGGTGTTTTTCCATTTGGTCACTGTGGAGTTGCTCAAGCCCATCTCCTGCGCTGCCCGGCTGCGGCTGATTCCTCTGGCCTGGCACAGGGCCGTGTAGCAGTCATAAAACACAAATTTTGCACTCCTTCTTGTGCAGAACGCCAGTTTTCTAACCAGATTCAGATTTTCCCTTGACTTTCTGAATTTAATCAGATATTATAGCCTCACAAGCTGATTTTGGTTAGATTTTATCCACCAAACCTTCTGCGGTCTTTTCACAATCTTACCGGAAACTCTAACCAAAGTCAAGCTTTTTGAACGCAAAAACCACGACAAAAGGAGTGAAACTGTATGATCGAACGTCAGATTCATTTATCCTCGGGCGGCGGGGCTGCTTTGCAGGGGTACGACGGCCTGCTCCGCTTCGGCTACACCAAAAACCGGGGCATCTACGCCCTGCGGGTGGAAGCCGACGGCGAGTGGCAGGGCATGACCCTGCGGGCCTTCTGGCACCTGCCGGATGGGAACGCTGCCCCCTCCACGCTGGTGGTGGACGGCCTTGTGGAAGTGCCCGCCCTCATCACGGCTGTGCCCGGGGAGGGGCGCATCACCTTTGAGGGCACCGATGGCACCCGCACCCTGACCAGCGCGGACGTGTGCTACTGTGTGGCCGAAAATTCCGGCACGGAGGACAGCACCCTGCCCCAGCCCGGCACGCCCGCCTGGCAGGCCCTGCTCGACCGGCTGAAAGCAGCTGTGGAAAGCGGTGCATTCCGGGGCGAAAAAGGGGGAACCCGGACCGCAAGGAGAACCCGGTGCTGCAGGACCACCGGCCCCAAGGAGAGCCCGGCCCGCAAGGCCGCAGGAGAACCCGGACCCCAGGGCCCAAAGGGTGACCCCCAGCGATTCCGGCCAGTGGGAGCTGCTGGAAAGGTGTCCCTGAACGCCGCCGCTGCCAGCTTTGAGCGCACCTTTCCCACCGAACTGCAGGCGCTGAAGGTGCTGTTTCAGGCAGGCAGCAGCCAATCCAAGGGCACGCTGCACTGGGTTTGCAGCACCAGCGATGGTACCCAGCTGCTCAGTGCTTCTGCCCCCTGTGCTGCCAGCAGCTCGATGTCCAGCCCGCCCACCCGCACCTTTGCCAGCTTTCAGGCACTTCCCTGCTTCGGGCAGTATCTCTGTTTTGCCGCATCCGGCACCACGGGTGCACCGCCTGCGGTCGTTCTGCCTGCCAGAAGCAGCGGCCAGAATGTGGATGCCAGCCAGAAGCTCGGCAGGCTGACCCTGACCGTGGACACCAATGTCCGGCTTGCCGCCGGTGCCACGATCGAGCTGTGGGGCGTTCCGGCCTGAGCGGGAACATCGAAACCGTTTTCGACAGAGCTTTCTGTAAAATTTCTTTCACTTTCCATGAAATTTTTGTGTTTTGCCTTGATGCATCTTCCATATTTTGTTATACTGGTTAAAAAGCGGAAAGTGGGGAGTCGGCCATGGATGTCCCTGTTCGGTTTATCGATTCGATCATCAACAATCCCCTGCTGATGCAGTTTCTTGTGCATCGGTGGTTTTTTCTGTTGGAATATGACCCCCGTCTGGATCAGCTGCGGGTCTACGATACCCGGAGCCGCACGCTGGAAACGCTGGATGCCTACCTTGGCTCCGAGAAGCCGGAGCACGCCACGATCTTCGCGGAGGACCGCTGGAAGATGCGTGCCCTGCTCACCGGTGAGCTGTACGGCCCGCTGGAGATGCGTTTTGTCTCGCCGGAGGGGGTGTATTATTCCCGGGAGGTGGATGCCCGCCCGGTCGAGGACCCCGCCCGCGGCACGCTCTATGTAGGCTACGCAAAGGACATCACCGACCAGAAGAATCAGACCCAGGAGCTGCTGGAGCAGGCCCGCCACGATTCCCTGACCCAGCTGTATAACAACCGCACCGGCAAGGAGCTCATTGACCGCTATCTGCAGGCCAAAGATCCCTATGCCTCCTGTGGAATGCTGGTCATCGACCTTGATTTTTTCAAGAATGTCAACGACCGCTACGGGCATCTGTTCGGCGACAAGGTCCTGCAGGAGTTTGCCCGGATGCTGCGCACCCTGTTCCGCTCCAGCGACATTCTGGTGCGGTTCGGCGGCGATGAATTTGTGGTGTTTCTGAAGGATATCCCCAACACCACCCTGCTTCAGAAGACCCGCCAGCTGTCAGAATCCGTGCAGCAGGTGAAGTTCTGGGAAAACGATTACCGGATGACCTGCAGCATTGGTGCCTGCTTCCTGCCTGAAAACACAGCGGGCTATTCCTTTGACCAGCTGTTTGAAAACGCGGACTGGGCCCTGTATCAGGCCAAGCAGAACGGCCGCAACCAGTATGTGTTCTGCGATAATCTGCGGCGCTATGCCCAGGCGGTTCCTGCCGCCCCGGAAACGGCCGATATCGATGCACGCTACCTGCACAACGACCTGATCTCCACCGCCTTTGAACTGTTTGAGAAGAACAACAGCTTTGAGACTGCTATCCCCCTCTTCCTGAAGATCGTCGGCATCCGGCTGCAGCTGGACCGCATTACCATTGTGGACACCTGCATCCGGGAACGCAGCGTCTCCCGGCAGTTCCAGTGGACCTCTCCCCACGCGGAGCCGGTGCCTCTGAACGGCAACTCCTTTACCAAGGAGGACTTCCTGACCCTGTTCCACAGCTACGATGAATACGGTACCACCGTGCTGCAGGCCGACAACATGGGGATGTACTCGCCGCAGGGGCGCGCGCTGCTGATGCAGGGCGGGGCCCAGACAGTGGTCTACGCTGCCATGTACGGCGAGGGCGAATATCAGGGTGCCATTGCCTATGTGGTGTGCGGCAGCAAACGGTACTGGACTCCCCAGAACCGCCGGGAGCTGGGCGAGATCACCAAGATCATCAACGCCTACCTGAGCAAGCATCTGGCCGTGAACGCCGTGAGCCGCGGCATGACCTCTGCCCCCGAGTTTGACCGCCTGACTGGCCTGCTGGCCTTTTCCCGTTTCAAGGAGGAGGTCTCCCACAAGATCATCGGCGGCTACGCCGAGGGCTTCCAGATCTTCTACTGCGACTTAGGTCAGTTTACAAGGAACTACACGCAGACCACGAAACGGGGGCTGCTGACAACAAATAAAGGCTGATATCAAGCACCGGGAAAGTGCGAGATATTCAGCCTGTTTTGTTGTCAGGGGTTTCCAAAGGGGCTTGCCCCTTGGCACACGACTTTGCTCGCAAAGTGTAGTGTGTTATACGCTCTGTCGGCGTTGCTGCGAAAATGCGGTTGCCACCGGGGAGGGCAAGGGCATTTGAAGCGGCAGGAAAGCAGGGCTGTGATTGCGCGGCGTGGAGCCGCAAGCGCAGGACTGGTTTCATCAGCAGACAGGGCGTATATGAATGCCCCCGTCCCTCGTCCTACGCCGAACTATGGGACAAAGTGTCCCAGACGGATAGCCACACTTACGAAAAAGCAGACGGCTTTTTCTCTCAAAATGGAAATGGGCGGGAAGCCATTTTAGGGCTTTCCCGCCTTGATTGCCCATTAGCAAAGACGGGCGGGGCTGTCAACGGCGGCGCATGAAATGCGCCGTTCATCTTGACCGTTGACTGGCTCGACTGGCTTTGCTATCTCCCCAACAAGTTATTGTTTGTTGTTTTCCCAATTATCTAAACGGGCTTGCATAGTTTCTCGCCATTCTTCACTTGGACAAGCAGTAATCAATTTTCGATACTCTTCACTTGATGGTGCTTCTATCAAATAAGACTCTACCAATTTTAGCAAATCCCACTCTACTCCATACATTCCACCTTCGGGGAAAATGTCAATCAATACGCCTACTTCTTCTCTTGTCAATGGCGTTTTTACATTGGAGAGCAATTCGTCATACATGTTGATGGTTTCTACTGTAGGGTCATCTTTCACTGCGTCTGGCATTTGACCGAGAAGTTTCAATTTTATAATTACCTCCTGCACCTTTACTCCCTCCAATTTCTCGTTCTCTATTTTCTCCCCCGCTGCGGGTTTGGATTTTTCAGCAAGTCCGACTTCTGTGCAATCTTTTTCAGCCACTTCTTTTCTTCCTCGGACAGCTTTTTCAAATTCAGCTTGAGCCGCTTACAGATAAACGCCAAAGCCGCTTGCTCCGGGTCGCTGTCTGGACTGGCAGTTTCCTCGGCGGTCTGCAAGAAATCTTCCAGCGGATTGTCCTCCGGAACGCTGAAAAAATCATCCTTATGGGCTTCCCGCAGGTCAAGGGCTATCTTGTTTATGTCTTGCTGTATCACATAGCGGCAAAAGCTGTCATCGTCAATATGGGCGGCGACAAGCTGCCTTAACTGCGGGTCGGACAAGCCGGGATTGTGCTGCTTCATAATGGTTGCGCTCATAATATCCACAATGGCATTTGCGCTCTGTACCTGCCTGACTGCCGTTCCGTTCACATAGATTTCAAGGTCAGCCATGAGCCGGGGAAAATCAGGGTGCGCCGCCAGCTCACACAAGAGGGAATTATTCACCCGCCCACTTTTCAATAGTTCAATCATATCATCACTCAAACACAGGTCTGCAAGATCGGCGTTTGGGTGATTTTTTGTTTTAGAGCGTCCCAGCAGGTAATCAACGGTCACTTCATAAACCTTTGCCAGCTGGATAAGGGCATGGTGGCTGATGTCTTTGAGATTGTCTCCCTCATAACTGCCTAAAGCAGATTTGGAAAGGTGAGTTTCCTCCGCAAGCTGTTCCAGCGTCAGCCCTCGTTCCACACGCAGGTCTTTCAATCGTTCTTGTATGGATAGTTCCATGCACTCCCTCCTTGTCTGCTTGATAATTTGGAAGTTATTCGCACAATTCCTTACGGATATTTTCGCAGTCTTTCGCCATTTCCAGCATATCTTCATCATCTACCATTTCATGAAGATCATATTCGAGCGGAGAAGCACAGAACTCTGCTAAAGCCCGATTCATTGCTTGATCCTCCTCTGGCGTAGTTATGATTTTTACAAACCTATCTCGTTTTTCCCCATCAAACAGATTTTTTATATTGAACCCACCACTTTTCTTACTCTCAAGAATAAGTGCTGCCAAATCAGTTGCCAAATCAATAGCATAATAAAATTCGTGACATTGGCCCTCCGAATCAATGTATTCTAAATTGGGTGAGATATGGAAATTCCAGTTTAGTTTGCTAAGGCCAGTATCATTGAATATCTCACTCAGAGGTATTTCAGTTTTGCCTTTGTCATAGAGGTAGTCCACCAAGGTCAGGCTATCGTCTGTGCCACCGATATAGTTATACCAATATTTTTTAATATACATTTATCTCCTCCTTATCACTTCCGCTTTGTCGTTCTGGTTTTTTTATTATATCACAATTCCGAGAGCGTGGAAATAGAGAGTTTTCCGGGCTGATTTCCTACCTTTCGGATATACGGCACAGGCGGTCGAAAAAGTGTAGACTTGTGGTAGTTCATCGATGAGCTGCACCTTGAAAAATGAATGACCGTCCGAAAAGGAATACCCCGGCAGGGGAAGCACCGCAAGGAGCCAACTTCTGGACACTTTGTCCAGAGGTCACTTCGGGACAACTTGTCCCGAAGCTGTGGGGAGCGTGCCAACGCCGGAACACGCCGCAGGAATGGGGCAGGAAGCCTTTTCGGGGAGAACGGCAACGGAAAGCAAAATGGAGGAAACACATGAGAGAGAACCCATATAAACGACTGCCGCCCATAGAGCGCAAGCAGGACGGTTCCCTTTACCGCATGACACCGGCACAGAGGAAACAGGCAAACGCCCTGATCCGCCGGGAGTGCTGCAACTGCGAGGACGGGAACTGTATGCTCCTTGACGATGGGGATACCCACACCTGCCCCCAGACCATTTCTTTCTCGGTCTGCTGTAAGTGGTTCCGCTGGTCGGTCTTACCGCAAATCGGGACGCTGGAAGCAGAGATTTTCCGGGATAAGGACTTGAAACGCTGTGCGGTCTGCGGCAGAGTGTTCGTCCCTAAATCCAACCGGGCGAAATACTGTCCCGACTGCGCCGCCAGAGTTCACAGGCGGCAGAAAACAGAAAGTGAACGGAAAAGGAGGTCTACTGTGGACAGTTAGGGGCTGAAAAGTCCTTGATTTTCAAGGCTTTGCAAGCACAGAACAGGGGCAGGCAATAGAAACTACCGTCTGCCCCCGGAAACAGGCTTCTAACCGTCCACAAAACACACCATGACAAACACCATTTATATTCATCAGCCGGAAAAGGCGGTCAGCTTTACCCGGCTTCCCAATTTCCTTTTTGAAGCCCCCACATTCACACCCCTGTCCAACGAAGCAAAGGTTCTGTACGCCTTTATCCTGCGCCGGACGGAGCTATCCCGCAAGAACGGCTGGGCGGACGAATACGGGCGCATTTACCTGTACTATCCAATCTGTGAGGTAGTCGCCCTGCTCCACTGTGGGCGGCAGAAAGCCGTCAACACCCTGCGGGAATTGCAGTATGCGGAGTTGATTGAGATTAAGAAGCAGGGCTGTGGAAAACCCAACTGTATTTACCCAAAATCCTATGAAGCGGCTCCAAACACCGACTTCAAGAAATCCGGTTATGGAACGCCGGAGGACTGAAAACCGCACTCATGAAGTATGGAAATCACTCCCCGGAAGTACGAAAACCGGACGGTATATAGAAATACAAAGATAAAAAGATTGATTTATATTCTATCCATTCCAATCCTATCCGAGCTATTTTCTGTGGGATTTTCCCTGTGGAAAACCCCGGATAGGAAAGGAATGGGGAAAGGAGTAGAATGGCGCAACACGCAATCTTGCGGTTTGAGAAGCACAAGGGCAACCCGGCAAGACCGCTGGAAGCCCATCACGAACGACAGAAAGAGCAATACGCCAGCAACCCCAACATTGACACCAGCCGGAGCAAGTACAACTTCCATATCGTCAAGCCAGAGGGACGCTATTACCACTTTATCCAAAACCGCATTGAACAGGCTGGCTGCCGCACCCGCAAGGACAGCACACGGTTTGTGGATACGCTGATTACCGCCAGCCCGGAGGTTTTCAAGGGGTAAGTCCCCAAAGGAGGAACAGGAATTTTTCCAGAGGGCGGCTGATTTCTTAATCGGGCGGGTAGGCCGGGAAAATATCGTGTCGGCAGTGGTACACATGGACGAGAAAACACCCCATCTGCATTTGGTCTTTGTCCCGCTGACAGAGGACAACCGCCTGTGTGCAAAGGAGATTATCGGCAACCGGGCAAACCTGACGAAGTGGCAGGACGATTTTCACGCCTATATGGTGGAGAAATATCCTGACTTGGAGCGTGGGGAAAGTGCCAGCAAGACAGGCAGGAAGCATATCCCCACCCGTCTGTTCAAGCAGGCGGTCAATCTATCCAAACAGGCAAGAGCATTGAAGCCACGCTGGACGGCATTAACCCGCTGAATGCCGGAAAGCAAAAAAAGAGGAAGCCCTCTCCATGCTGAAAAAGTGGTTCCCACAGATGGGGAATTTCTCCGGGCAGTTGAAAAAATACAAGGTCACAATCAATGACCTGTTAGCGGAAAATGAAAAGCTGGAAGCAAGGGCAAAAGCCAGTGAAAAAGGCAAGATGAAAGATACGATGGAACGGGCAAAGCTGAAAAGCGAACTGGACAATTTACAGCGGCTGGTTGACCGTATCCCGCCGGATATACTGGCGGAACTGAAACGGCAGAAGCGGCAGCATGGAAAGGAAAGGTGATTTTATAAGTACCACTATCAGATACAAAAAGGAAACGGAAGTCGTGACTTTTCAAGGCAGGGAAATCACGCTGGAAAACCTTTCCCCGGTGTTCACGCCGGAGCAGGAAGCGGCAAAACGCCGAGAGCTGGAACAGCAGCTTTATGAGGTGTTCCGCAAGTATGCCGACAAACGGCAGAGTGAGGAAGCCGGGGCATAAGGTTTTCCAAAGCCATCGTTGATTTGCGGGGCTGCTGGCGGTATAATAAAGCTGTCAGCAGCTCCGTTTCTTTTTTTAAGAAAAGGAGCGACAAAATGAATAACAGAATAGACGCAATCTATGCAAGGCAATCGGTAGACAAAAAGGACAGCATTTCCATTGAAAGCCAGATTGAGTTTTGCAAATACGAATTGAAAGGCGGGAACTGTAAGGAATACACAGACAAAGGGTACAGCGGCAAGAACACAGACCGTCCAAAGTTTCAAGAACTGGTGCGGGACATTAAGCGGGGCTTGATTGCAAAAGTCGTGGTTTACAAGCTCGACCGTATCAGCCGTTCCATTCTGGACTTTGCCAACATGATGGAGCTGTTCCAGCAGTACAATGTGGAGTTTGTGTCCTCTACGGAAAAGTTTGATACCTCCACCCCGATGGGGCGGGCGATGTTAAATATCTGTATCGTGTTCGCCCAGCTTGAACGGGAAACGATACAGAAGCGGGTGACGGACGCTTACTACTCCCGCAGTCAGCGGGGCTTCAAGATGGGCGGGAAAGCCCCTTACGGCTTCCATACAGAGCCAATCAAGATGGACGGTATCAACACAAAGAAGCTGGTGGTAAACCCAGACGAAGCGGCAAATATCCGGCTGATGTTCGAGATGTACGCCCAGCCCACAACCTCCTACGGGGACATTACCCGGTACTTTGCCGAACAGGGAATTTTATTCAACGGCAAGGAACTAATACGCCCCACGTTGGCGCAGATGTTACGCAATCCTGTCTATGTGCAGGCAGACCTTGATGTGTACGAATTTTTCAAAAGTCAAGGGACAATCATTGTCAATGACGCTGCCGATTTTACCGGCATGAATGGCTGCTATCTGTATCAAGGGCGGGATGTGAAGCCCAGCAAAAAGAACGACTTGAAAGACCAAATGCTGGTGCTGGCTCCCCATGAGGGCATTGTCCCCTCCGACATCTGGCTGACCTGCCGCAAGAAGCTGATGAACAACATGAAAATCCAGTCTGCCCGGAAAGCCACCCATACATGGCTGGCGGGAAAAATCAAGTGCGGAAACTGCGGGTATGCCCTTATGAGCATTAACAATCCTGTGGGAAAGCAATATCTCCGCTGCACAAAGCGGCTGGACAATAAAAGCTGTGCCGGGTGCGGGAAAATCATCACTTCAGAGCTGGAAACGGTTGTTTATCAGCAGATGGTGAAGAAACTGGCAAGCTACAAGACGCTGACAGGCAGAAAGAAAGCGGCAAAGACAAACCCTAAAATTGCAGCACTGCAAGTGGAGCTTGCCCATGTGGACGGCGAGATTGAAAAGCTGGTGGACAGTCTGACGGGCGCAAACAATGTGCTGCTCTCCTATGTGAATGTGAAGATAGCGGAACTGGACGGACGCAAGCAGGAACTTCTGGCGAGGATAGCGGAGTTGACGGTGGAAGCCATCAGCCCGGAACAGGTCAGCCAGATTTCCGGCTACCTCGACACTTGGGAGGATGTATCCTTTGATGACAAGCGGCGTGTGGTGGATTTGATGATTACCACCATAGCCGCCACAAGCGATAGTTTGAATATCACATGGAAAATCTGACGGGCGGCACACCTCCCGTCAGATACCTACCCTGTGTAGTCCCTTGTAAACTGTACTTTCGAGAACTTTAAATACTTCAACGAAAAATACAGCTACGCCACCGGCGATCAGCTGCTGAAGGAATTCAGCGATTTCCTCATCGAGGCGGCCCGCCACTGGGGCGAATGCTTCCTGTGCCGGGTGGTGGGCGACCAGTTCGTACTCTACCTCTCCTGCCGCGACGAGAAAGGCCCGCTCCACTATGCAGACACGCTCTGCCGCCAGTTTGAGCAGTATCAGGCCCAGCATTACCCGGAGGTACGCCTGCGGGTGCGGATGGGTGTGTACGCCATTGAGCCCGGCTGCCTGAGCGCATCTGCCGCCATCGACAAGGCAAACTTTGCCCGCAAGCAGGTGCGCAGCAACACCCGTGTGTCTGCCATCCAGTTTGACAAAAAGCTGGAGGTCAAGCAGACCCTGACCGGTGAGCTGCTGAGCGGCCTGCCGCAGGCGCTTGAGAATGGCGAGTTCAAGCTGTACCTCCAGCCCAAGTTCTCGCCCAAAGATCTCTCGGTCATCGGAGCCGAGGCGCTGACCCGCTGGATCAAGCCGAACGGCACCGTGGTCTACCCCGACCAGTTCATTCCCATTCTGGAATCCACGGGCCGCATCGTAGATCTGGATCTGTACATCTTCGAGCAGGTGGCCCGGTTCCTGCAGCGCAATGCACAGGCCGGACATCGGCTGCTGCCCATTGCGGTGAACGCCTCGGTGGCGCTTGCCCGGGAGGATGCCCCCACCCAGGAGTACAGCGAAATTCTGGAAAAGCACAACATCAGCGCCCGGATGCTGGAGATCGAACTGACCGAGACTGCGGTGGTCTCGGAGTACGACCGGGTGAAGCGCCTGCTTTCCTCCTTCCAGAGCGATGGAATGCAGACCTCGCTGGACGATTTCGGCGCAGGCAGTTCCCTGCTGAACAACATAGTGGATATCCCCGTGAACACCATCAAGCTGGACAAACTCTTTCTGACCCGGTGCAGCTCCAACGCGCGGGGCACCGATTTTCTGCGGGAGGTCGTACATCTGGTCAAACGGCTGGGCTACAACGTCATCTGCGAGGGCATCGAGACCGAGGAGCAGGTGCAGCTCCTCCGCTCGCTGGACTGCGATGGCGCGCAGGGCTTCTGGTTTTCCAAGGCCATCCCGGCTGAGGAGTTCGAGCGGCGGTATCTCTGCGACTGAAACAAAAGAAAAAAACACTCCCCTTCGGGCGGAGCCGTGCGGCACACGGTTCTGCCCGAAGGGGAGTGTTGCTGTTTAGAAAGAATTATACCGTGGTCTCGACCCGGAGAGCACCACCGGCGATCTCTTCTGCCGTCAGGGGGGCAGCCTGCGCCGGGGCGTCAGCGCTCCTTAGCGACTGCCAGCATCAGCTGATGCGTTTTCCTGGTTGACCCGGGTGGCGCTGGGG
>ENA-OQDC01001157-OQDC01001157.1-human-gut-metagenome-genome-assembly--contig:-NODE-1157-length-14422-cov-4.816090_pt1 | contig 14422 bp, 19 predicted proteins | sample MGYA00242770_ERZ504601 | MGnify/ENA primary metagenome ERZ504601 (study PRJEB26092, sample SAMD00036305) | human gut metagenome | host: Homo sapiens | study: EMG produced TPA metagenomics assembly of...
CGGCGGCTTTCTTCGCTTCCTCCTCGGCCTTTCAGCCTGTCCTGTTCCGCCTGCGCTGCCGCTTCTTTTTCGGCGGTGTAGGCATCGGCGGCTTCTTCCTCCATCAGAGCCAACAGGTCGGCTTCGTCCACAAGGTTCATAAAGTGGACGGTCTGCTGCCCCTTGGCATTGCGGTCGATGACCAAGTAGAAGGTGTTGCCGGATTTGCTGACCAGCGTAATGAACTGCTGACCGCTGCCATCAGAATAGTTGGTGGTGGTAGTCGTCCACCAGCGTCAGGTTGCCCTCCGGGGTCAGGGCACCAGAGGTTTCATCTGTGATGGTGACAACATCCTCCTCCACCACTTCCGGCAGAACCGGCTGCTCCACCGGGGCAGCTTCGCCCTCAAGGCAAAGGCGGGAGCGGCCATACCGATGCACAGCACCGCCGACAGCAGCAGTGCACCAAACTTCTTAAACTTCATCTTCATTTTCCTCCTTCTCAAACGAAGCTCCCACCGCTGCCAGTGCAGCCGGGTTCGGGGTAGTGGTGGCCGACTGCCGCAGCAGGGCGGCGAGCTGTTCCGGCGTGACCTTTGCCGTCCGCACCATCTCGTTGACCTCGGCGGAATCCTCCTCCTGAATGCGCCGTTCCAGAATCTCGATGCGGTTGTTCAGTTTGATGCGGCGCTCCTTCTCTTTTTCCAGCATCGCCCGCAGCTTATCCGATTTTTCGCTCATAAAACTCCTCCAATCATTTTGAAAGCCGTCCGAACCCGGCGAGATGTTTCTCCCAGTAGGACGAGTGAATGTTTGCGTACTTGATGGGGTCGCCAGCACTGACCATCATGCCGTTGCCCAGATAGATTCCGGTATGGCTCATGCCGGGGGTGTCGTAGGTCCCTTTGAAAAAGACCAGATCTCCGGGCTTTGCTTCTGCTTCGGAGATGTGCTGGCTTTTTTGCCACAAGCCGTTGGCGGTGGTGCGCCCCACATTGTAGCCGTTCTGGTTGTAGACCCAGCAGACGTAGCCGGAACAATCAAACCCGGTTTCCGGGGTAGAGCCGCCCCAGACGTAGGGTGTGCCCACATACTTTTGGGCTTCCTTGTAGATGGCCGGCGAACTCGCTGTCCGTCAGGGCTTCTGCCGGAACCTGATAGTCGATGCCCGGTGTGCCGGAGCCGTCAGAACCACCGGGCGGCAGACCTCCATTAAAAAGATAAGGTCTGCCGCCCAAGGTGTCCTGAAAGATCTCGTACCGTTTCCATTGGTCGTTATTCAGTTCTTCCTGAATGACCACTTCCAAGCCACGATTGACCAGCTTGGTGTGGAAGATGCGGTACTCGTAGGGCACCTGCGTGGGGACTGGAATTCCTGCGGGAGTCATGACCCACACAGTCATATACCGGGTCTGCACCTCTACCCATGTGGTCAGCTTATACTGCTTTTTGAAGGTCTCCTTCAACTTGCCCTGCACCTCCGACCGGGTGTAATCGTCATACAAGGTGGTCAGGAACGAGGTCAACTGCCACGGGTCATGCTCGATGGGGTCGAGGTGGTACTGGTACTCGTTGTAGCCGGGATGGTCAGTGGGGGTGCGTTTGATCTTTTTGTCCAACTCTTTTTCCAGTTTTTTGTAGTCCTGTTCGGCACCCCGGATGTCCCGGTCCTCGGCGGAGTACATGGTCTGCCCGGACACCTGTGTGCCGCCGGAAAAGAGGATGCCGCAAGACGAGAAGCCGGACATCACCATGAGGATGAGCAAAAGAAAAACGCCCACGATTACCAGAACGTGTGCGTTGCTCTTGGCGGCATTCGCCAGCCCTTTCACGGCAGTGCTGACGGCAGTTTTGCCCTTTTCTACCGCCTGTTCCATGCTGGACCGGGCGGCAGATGCACCGTTGGATGCCGCTTTGCCACCTGCGGTCTGCGCCGCCGTGCCCGACCGGGCGGCAGCATAATAGCTCTGCCGGATATCCTGTTTCTGCCGCCACCGGGAAAGCCAGTTGGAACCGCCCTCACTGGTGCTGGATGCGCCTGCATCTTGTGCCGCAGTCGGCTCCGATGCAGAAGATCTTGCGGTTTTGGAGCCTTTCTTGCCCTGCATCTTGGCTTTCTTCTTGAGCTTCCGGGCATAGCGGCTTTTGGAAATATCACGGACATTTCCTGCCGCTTTTTCGCCCTCGCTCAACGCCTGCGTGCCCACATTGTCGTCCTCGTACTGGTTAACCTCCCGGTGCACCGCAGACCGGGCGGCATGGGCAGCGTACATCTCCCGCTTCTGCGCCTTACTCAACCGGCTCAGTTCGTCCGGGGTCAGTTCCGCCTTGCCAAACCGCAGATGCTGTGCCTTTTCCGCAGCTTTATCTGCATCGGTTTTCAGCTTTTTCTTTTTGGGCACCGACTGCTCCACCTTGGTTTTCTTCGGGGGAGAACGGGTCTTTTTGGTTGACGTTTCCTCTTTGATGTTCAGCTTCGGTTTACTCATTTCTGCGCGCCCTCCGAGACTTCACCCAACTTGGTGGTCATAATGCGGTAGAGTTCCAGATCGGTGGGGAAACGGTCCACAAACGGCAGAATGACATTGCCGAAAAACAGCAGCCCTTCGCCCTCGCCGGAGTGGGTAACGTAGGAAAGCTGATGGGGCGAAATATTGAGCTGCTTTGCGAGGATTTGCCGGTCTCCTGCCGCCTGATTCAGCATGATGATCATGTCCGAATTTTCAAAAATATTCTCGACCTCACGAGAAGAAAGAAGGTCTTTGACGTTCTGAGTTAGCCCCGTGGGAATACCGCCCCACTTGCGAAACGCTTCCAAATCTCGACGGAATAAGCGGCAGTCTGCTCCTCTTTCAGAAGCAGGTGCATCTCGTCCATATAATACCGGGTGGACTTTCCGCTGCTGCGGTTTGCCGTAACACGCCCCCACACCTGATCCTGCACGATGAGCATTCCGAGCTTTTTCATCTGCTTGCCCAGTTCCTTGATGTCATAGCAGACGATGCGGTTGTTGACGTTCACATTGGTGCGGTGGTTGAACAGATTCAGGGAGCCTTTCACATAGATTTCCAGAGCCGTGGCAACATGGTGGGCTTCTTTTTCGTCCTGTTGGAGCAGGGCGTTGTACAAGTCCTCAAGGATGGGCATATTCTCCGGGCAGGGGTCCGCAAAATATTTGCGATAAATGAGATGCACACAGCGGTCAATGACGGTTTTCTCCACCGGCAGCAGACCCTCCTTGCCACCCACCACAAGTTCGCACAGGGAAAGGATAAAGTCAGCTTTCAGGGAAAGCGGATTATCCTCCTCGGAGTAGTTGGCGTTGATGTCCATGGGGTTGATGAACTGGGTACTGTTGGGGCTGATTTTGAATGACCTGACCTTTCAGCCGATTCACCAGAGGAGAATTACTCTCCCTCTGGGTCATTCACGATAATATCATCATCTGTCACCAGAAACGCATTGGCAATTTCACGCTTGCCGAGAAACTTTTGCCGGAGCCGGGAGTACCCCAAAATCAGGCCATTGGGGTTCTTCAACTTCTTCCGGTCCACCATGATAAGGTTGTTGGACAGGGCATTCAGCCCATAGTACAGGCTCTCTTTGCCGGACTGATACAGTTCCTGTGTGGTGAACGGGATAAAAATTGCCGTGCTGCTGGTGGTCAGACCGCGCTGGATTTCAATCTGGCAGTCTGCCAGTGGCAGGCTGCTCATCAGCCCCTGCTCCTGCTGAAAGTCCAGTCTGCACAGATTGCAGTTGTGCTTCTGGGCAATGGAGCTGGCCTGAAAGACGTTGTTTTCCAGTTCCTGCTCCGTGTGTCCGGTGTTCAGCACCAGAAAGGTGACAAGGAACATCCGTTCGTTCTGGCTCTGCAATTCTTTCAGCAGGGCTTTGGCATCTCTGCCGTAGGTCGCCAAATCCGACGGGATGATGTCAATATCATATCCGGCACGGATGGCTTTCTTCTGCTCCTCGATTTTGCTGCGGTCCAGTTCGGTGATGGTGCGCTTCACGGTCTTAATGGCACGGTTCTGATCGACACTCTGAATGTGCATAGTGACGATCTGCGAGGAATCCATGTCCAGAAAATCCTTCAAAAGCTGGTCGCTGATGTCGGATGCCGTGATGCTCAAGAAACTGGCGGCGCAAAAAATGCCGCCCATCTGGAACGTCCGGGAGTTTTTGAAGGCAAAGACGGTGGGTGCAATGGCATCCTTCACCGAAAGGCCGCTTTTCACAAGGTCTTTCCAGTCAAAGTGAAATTTGGATGCGCCGTCCATGTTGAACATATCGTGCATGAGTTTCAGCCGCTGGGCACCGTTCAGGGGCTTTGCCTGCACCCCCAGCCGGTGAAAGTTGTTGAGCAAATCGTTTTGGATGTGGTCAAGCCGGGGCTTGACCTGCGCCATGCTTTCGCCCTCCACACCAAAGGTGATGAATTTGGTCTTGGTCAGACCATTATTGCCCTTGGCAAGCTGCTGGCGCAGCATCTGGGAATACTCCGCACGAACATCATCGAAACCATCTCGCTGGTACGGGATACGGATGCTTTTCTCAAACTCGGTGCTGTCGGTTGCCATGTTCACAAAGGACAGCTCAAATTTGATGCTGGAATCAAAGAAGTTCAGAAAACTGCACCATTCCTCAAAAATCGCGGTCTTATCCTCCTGCTGTGCCAACTGATAGTTGATGTCCTGATACTGGATGGTGCGGGTGTAGTAGTTGGGCTTCACCCGGCAGGTGCCATCCTCGAACATCCGCTGCATGGGGATGGACTGCTGGGCAGTCCGGGGCACAGCAGGCTTTGCGTTCTGCCTGCGCTTCTGCGCAGACTGCGGCTTACTGTGCTTACCGGTCTTTTTCCAAAACGGAATCATGGGTCACTCCTCCCTTCATAAGCAGTGCATAGTAGTTGTTGGTCTTGTAGGGGCGAATCTTCGGGCGGACAAACCGGGACTGCACATAGTACGACAGCAGCTTTTCCATGGGCTGACCGTTTTTCTCGTACATCCCAAGGAAGAACGCCGGCAGCATCACCGCCATCATACCGAGGGTAGCGGCAGTGTTGCCGCCGGAATCCCGGAGAACAAAAAACAGCGGCACTCCAATGAGAGCCGCTGTGCCAAAGCAGACAAGCTGTCGTTTGGTCAGATTGAATGCGACCTCGATTTCACTTTGTCAGGTCACGGGGAACAGAAATATACGCAGCCAATAAAGCACCTCCTTTAGTGCGCTCCGAGGACGGATTTGGTCACAGAGCTGGTCTTGAACAGGCTGAAACAAAGCAGAACGGTGTAGCCCACAATGCTCCAAATGGAGTTGATGGCATCCCCGGAAATCGCTACGCTCTGGATCAGCACAGCGTAAATTGCCACGCAGATGAGGATGAGAAAGCCCTGAAAACCCAGCGCAAACAGGCATTTCAGATAGTTCTGCCCCATGTGGCTCTGCTCGTGGTTGCCGAAAGTCGCCATGGGGATGGGCGCAAGGCTCACCATGCAGTAGATTTCAATCATACGCCCGTACACGATGACGAAAATAATAATGCTCAAGATCCGCATGGTGATGTCGATGAAGAAGGACTGCAAAAACAGCCCGAACAGGGGGCCTACATCCATCTGCATCAGGCTGGATTGCAGCATGGACAAACCAATGTCATTGACACGGGTGTTTCCGGCAATGATGCCGCTGGAATCGGACACTACCTTCTGGGTGATGTCGAACACCGCCATCACAATATCGAAGGTGTTGCTGATGAGCCACACCGAAACAGCGGTCTTAAAAATCCAGCGCATGATGAGGGCAGGCTCAAACTGCGCCATGTTGTTGTGCTGGGTGATCATCTCGATCAACTCGTAACAGGCGACGAAGGTCAGGATGATGCCTGCAATGGGCAGCACCACATTCCGAGAAAGAGCTTCGATCATCGCAAAAACGCGCGGCTCAAAGCTGGAGGGCTTGGTGCCCACCTGCTGTGCGATGTTGCCCACCTGCGTGTTTACATCGTCGAACAGGCCGGAAAGATTGGACATAATGCCTGCCGTCAGGATGCCTTTGATCCAGTCGGCAATGGCTTTAAGAACGGTTTCCATTCAGCAGTCACCGTCCTTAGCTGAAGTGGTTGATAAGGGTCTTGAGAAGGTTCAGGAGAAAAATAATGTGGGTCAAAAACTGCATAAGACACCGCCTTTCACTGATGGGTGGATAAAAAACACGGCTTGGGGCACGAACATTCGATAAAACTGCAAACTGCAGAGGGCTATCCGCTGTTACTCAAGCCGCTGTATGGAACAATGACCTCATTTCATCTATCATTTTTTCAAAATTTTGATTGATGAATGATAGATGAAATGATATGATAAAAGAAATGATATGGGAGGTATACACCGTGCGAAACAAGAAACCGCCATTTGAAATCACAGAAGCAGCTCTTTCAGATGTTATGGAGATCAGCGAATTGGTAGGCAAAATTAGTTCCACCCAGAATCTTTCCACAAGTCCGATTCTGCGCCGCCAGAATCGCATCCGAACGATTTATTCTTCTCTGGCTATCGAGCAGAACACGCTCTCTTTGGAGCAGGTGACGGCTGTTCTGTCTGGAAAACGTGTGCTTGCCCCTCCAAAAGACATTGCAGAAGTAAAAAACGCCTACGAAATCTACGACCATCTCGCAGAGTTGAATCCATATTCGATGGATGACCTCCTGCTTGCACATCGGACGATGATGCAGGGTCTTGTCCGGGAGGCTGGCGAGTTTCGCTCCCGTCCTGTCGGCGTAGTAGACAACAAGGGTAATGTCCTCCATTTCGGCACCCTGCCGCAGTACGTTCCCTCTTTGATGGAAGAACTGATTCAATGGACGGAAAGCAGTTCACTCCCTATCCTAATCAAAAGCTGTGTGTTTCACTATGAATTTGAGGTGATCCATCCATTCGCAGATGGAAATGGTCGCATCGGTCGGCTCTGGCACACGCTGTTGCTTTCTCAGTGGAATCCGCTGTTTGTATGGCTCCCGGTCGAATCCATCATCCATGACCATCAGCCAGAATATTATGCTGCAATCAATCAGTCTAACGCACAGGGAGAAGGAACTGTTTTTATCGAGTTCATGCTGGGAATCATCAAAGAGGCTTTGACCGAAGCAATCAACGAACAGCCTGTTGCACAGAGTAAGGAAGAAGTGCGTTGGATGAAGATTGCAGCTTTTCTCCGCACGAACCATATTATCCAAAACGTCGATGTTCAGAATCTTCTCAATGTTTCTCCTGCCACTGCAAGTCGAGTCCTGAATACTTTGACAAAAGAAGGAAAGCTCGCCAAAGTGCGAAATGGCCGCTATTGGGCATATAAATTGGCAGATTGATTATGTACAGGCGGGATAAACCCGCCTGTGGCACTTAGCGACAGACCGCTCAGCAGGGGAATGAGGGTGATGCCCACCAGCGCAACGCCGCCGACAGCCATGAGCTGCATTCATGCCCTGAGACTTTGCTTATGTGTGATAAAGAAGTAGTAGAAGTGTGAAAAAAATTTTGCCTTTCCTATCCGATACTTGTCTTTGGTATCGGATAGGGCAGGCGGTCATTCGGGCAAGTCCACCTTGCCGACGAAAGAATAGTAAATCTCAATATCCTGTCTGCGTGTGCCGTTTTCATCGTAGCTGCACTCATGCACAACGATTTTCTCTACAAACTCACGTAAGAGGGTGTGGGTCAGTTCTTCAAAGTTCATGTGCTTGCGGACAATGTTCATAAACTTTTCTGCGTTCACGGTGGCTTCCTGTGCTTTGGAAAGCTCCGCCTGTATTCTGGCAACACGCTCTTTCAATTCCTGCTGTTCGGCTTCATAGTCTGCCGAAAGCTCCGTGAAACGCTCGTCAGAAATGCGACCGCCTACGCTGTCCTCATACAGCCGCTTGAAAATAGCGGAAAGTTCACCGATACGCTTTTCGGCAGCTTCCAGTTCCTTTTTCTTGGCGGCGTTCCGGCGTTTGCCGCCGTCCTCGTTCTGCTCGATCAGCAGCTTCATAAACCGGGCTTCATGCTTTGCCGCATAGCTCGTCACTTTCCGTAGATTGGAGAGAACGCCCGCAGTCAAAAGGTCGGTGCGGATAAAATGTGCGGTGCAGTCATGGGTGCGCTTTTTGTAGTTCCCGCAGATATAGCAGTCCTGTTTCCGCTTATCGGTCTGGTAACGCTGCTGATACATGACGCTGCCGCAGTCCGCGCAAAAGAGCATACCAGAGAACAAGCCCACTTCATCATAGCGGTTCGGACGCTTGCGCTGTTTGCGTAATTCCTGCACACGCTCCCATGTCTGGGTGTCGATGATAGGCTCATGGTGGTTCTCGAAAATTGCCTGTTTCTCAATGGGATTTTCTATGCTGTGCTTGGTCTTGTAGGACGGTTTCTCCGTCTTGAAGTTCACCAGACAGCCCATGTACTCCCGGTTTTCAAGGATATGCACCACAGTATTTGTCGCCCATTTGCACTCATAGCCGGGGTGATAGCGGCGTGTGCTGCCCGTCCTGCGGTATTCCAGCGTTCCCGGCGTTGGGATTTCCTGCTCGGTCAGCATACGGGCTATCTTGGTCGGACCGTTCCCGGCAAGGCACAGACGGTATATCTGCTTGACCACGGGTGCGGCTTCCTCGTCAATAATGAAGTTTTCGTCCTCGTCCATGAGGTAGCCGTACACGGGTTTGCTCGTAACAGGCTTGCCGCTCATGCCTTTTGACCGTTTTACAGCTTTGATTTCTTACTCGTATCTCTCACCAGCCATTCGTTGAAAATGTTCCGCAGAGGGGCAAAATCATTGTCGCCCTGTGCGCTGTCTACTCCATCGTTGATGGCGATAAAGCGGACTCCTTTTGTGGGAAAATCATCTCGGTATACATTCCCACCTGCAGGTAGTTTCGCCCTAACCGTGACATATCCTTTACGATAACGGTAGCCACTTTCCCGGCTTCAATGTCCGCAAGCATGGATTGAAAGCCCGGTCTTTGGAAGTTCGCACCAGAATAACCGTCGTCCGTGTACCAGCGCAGATTGGAAAAGCCGTTCTGCTTTGCATAGGTTTCAAGGATACGCTTCTGGTTGGAAATGGAATTGCTCTCGCCTTGCAGCTCGTCCTCATGGGATAGTCTTGGATAAAGGGCAGTGATTTTCTGGGTGGTCTGTCTTAACATAAAATCCTCCGTTTCCGACAGCCAGCCCCACTATTCCGTATTTCGATTATACCACATGGGGCGGCTGTCTGTATAGCGGCTTCTGCTTCTTTACCGCCTGTCAAAATGACGATTTTTTACTGTGCGGCTTGTAGCGTTAGGGCGAAAGCTGGGCTTTGTGTCCTGCGGCGGCTTCCGCCTCCAGCACTTTCATCATCTTATCGGCTGCGGTGTCGGTGGTATCTTTTTTGAAAAAGCCGGAAACGACAAGGACGGTGTTGCCCATGCGGATCTCTGTCACGCAGTCCGGGCGGCGTTCCGGGGTGGTGTTCTGCTTGTTCTCTGCCATAGGCAACTCCTTTCATTTCATCAATTCTTTTAGTCTGTTCAGCTTGGCCTGCGCCGTTTCACGGCGGAAGTTCTCTCCCGTAAAGAGGATAGGGGCGCACATTTCCAAAAGGCGGTCATAAATCCGGGCATGGGCGGTGTCCAGCGGATTTTGCAGGCTGTCCAATGTCAGATTGGTAGTAACGATTAAGGGCTTGCGGCTGCGGTAGCGGCTGTCAATCACATTGTAGACCTGTTCTAAACCGTACTCTGTGCCGCGCTCCATTCCAAAATCATCAATGATAAGCAGAGGAAAACGGCAAAGACGCTCGATATACTCGTTGCGCCCCTCAAAGCTGGCGGTCAGGTCATTCAAAATCGCAGAGAAGTTCGTCATGCGGACAGCGACTTCCTGCTCCATGAGGGCATTAGCGATACACCCGGCAAAATAGCTTTTTCCTGTGCCGACCTTGCCCCATAGCAGATAGCCGATATTTTCCTCGCGCATGATTTCCCAATGCTCCACATAGAAGTGTGCAATCTCCATTTGCGGGCATTTCCCGTTGTCGTTGGCAAAAGTCCATTCCTGCATGGTAGGATTGGTAAATCCCCGGCGTTTCAAGTCCTCCACGGTGTCAAGGTGCTTTCTGCGCTGTTCGGCGGCTTCACGCTCCAAACGCTGGGCTTTCTGGCAGTCACATTCTGCCGGGTGGCGGTCACGCCCAAACAGGGCGGCTTGCTTTTCCGGGAAGTAGGCTTCTTTCGGAGTGTGACACTTGCCGCAGTAAAGCAGTCCGTCCTCGCCCGTGTAGTCCTCCGGCTGTGGGGTAACAGCCGCCATATTCAAAACTCGTTCTGTAAACAGATTACTCATAAGCTCTCGCCCTCCTTGCAGGTGTATTCGGGTATGCCCTGTTTCGGGGCAGCCTTTGCGGTATCGTCTGCCGCCCATCTGCGGATAGTGGCGGCGTGGTTTTTATATTTCTTGCCCGTGGACGCGATATAGCCGGAAAGCCGATCAATGTAGTACGCCCATTTTTCGGGCAGCTCCGCTTGCAGTTCGGAAAGCTCCGTATCAGTCAGAAATACATTCTCATATCTGCCATAGCTGCGGGCGAGGGCTTGCCCCTTTAACTCTCCCTCTTTTTCTAACTCTATATCTATCTCTTTCTTTATCTCTATCTCTGGTGGACGAATGTCGGACAAATGTCCGCCATTTGTCCGCGGCGGCAAAAGTGCCTTATTTTCAAGCCTTGCGGCGCGTTTCCGTTCCGCTTCGGTAGAGGATTGACCGATCATCAGCTCGATGTCGGTCATATAAAGCAACCCGCAGTCAAGCTGCTCCACAAGCCCTAACTGCTGGAAGATGGCTAATGCCCGTTCCACCGTCCCGATTTGGTGACGGGTCAGCGTGGCTATCATCTGGGCGGTATAGGGGATATGCTCGTCAAGCTGCAATCTGCCGCCATTTTTCAGCGATTTTAAGTACAGCTTCAAGAGGATATTGGAATACAAAATCCCGTCTTTCATGTCCTCCAACAGCACAATGGAATCGCTGTCGAAGAAGTTTTCTTTCAGTTTGAGGTAGTAATATTTGCGGTTATCTGCCATTGGCGGTGTCCTCCCTGTGTTTCCATCTCTTAGAGAAATACCGGGGGCAGAGGACGATAATCGCCCGGAAGCTCTGCTTGCAGCCGCGTGTGCAGCTCCGGCAAAGGTCATTGTAGGTAATACGGTTTCGGTGGTTGAGGAAAAAGCTCCATTCCAACCGCCGCTTTTTGCTCATGCGTGGCATTTCTCGCTCCTTTCTGCCGTTTCCGCTGGTATAAGCGGATAGGTCGGTAAAAATGTGGTTTCTCGGTGTCATTTTCGGGGATTTCCTGCGCTGTGCGCCCCGTTTCAAAGGTGGGCAGTATTGCGGATAGGGTGCAGGGCATATCCCCGTTTTGGTATCGTTTCGGGGCGGTTTTTAACGCTCATGTTCGTGCTTTTTCTCTCTGTCTTTCTCGCCTTGCAGGATTTGAGAAAGATTGCTTTTCACGGTATGCAGCTCCTTGACACGGGCTTTTTTCTCCCGGTATTCGTTGTAATGGGCGTTCTTTTCGGCGGTAAGCTGCTCGATTTCCGCTTGCAGGGCTTTATGGCTTGGCAGCTTGGAAACGCCATGCGCCCGAAAATAACGGGTGGCTGCGTCCGCTATGATAAAATCGCTTTCGTGCCGTTCCCGGTAGGCGCTGCGGGCTTTTTCCGTTTTCTGCGCTTTCAGACCGTCACGGGCAGGCTTGGTCTTGGCATAGGCAAGCACCTGTGTCTGAAGTTCCTTTTTCTCCCGGATAGCAGCGTCCAGGGCTTTCAGCTTGGCGGTGCTGTCCTGTAAATCCGCATTGGCGGATACAAGGGCTGCGTCCAGCTCCTCCGGCGAATAGCCGTACTGCCCGTAGGCGGCAACGGTAGCCGCCATTTGTTTCAGATTGTGGACTGCCGCCCAGCGGTCATAGCCCGCGCCCTTTCCCTCCGCTCGCTTCGCTGCCCGGTCAACCATGCGCTGAATACCGTCCTTTTCCGGGGTGGTTTGGACAGCTTTTTTGCCCTGCAAACGCTCCCTTATGTTGCGGGGGTATTCGGGTACGGTTGCGGTCTGCTCGGCGGCTCTGTGGGCGTTCTGTTCCAAAAGGGCAAGAACGGCAGCGCGGTCAAAATCATCTCCCAGCTTGCGGGCGGTAATGGGCTTTGTCCTGTCCGGCGTGAGGTAGGATAGCCGCCCTCGGCTCTCCTTGACAGTCACGCCCTGTTGCAAGAGAACGGCGGCGAACTCGCCATAGCTTGTGGCAGAGGACAGCGCGGTGCGTATGGCCTGCCGCAATTTTTCCTTGTCTGTTTCAAACTTCGTGGGCTTGGCTGGCTGCTCCTCGGCTGGCAAGGCGGCAGCTTCCTTGTCCAGCTTTGCCTGCCCTTTCCGCTGCGCCCAATACTCACGCTCGGTAATGCGGTTTTTGCTGCCATGCAAAAGGTCGATTTGATAGAGATTTTCCCGGTGGCACAGCTCCATGACTTCGGCTTTGAAGTATTCCATCGCCGCGTCTGTGCAGCGGTGTTTGCACCCGGTGCGGGTGTCTGCCGGTCTGTCCATGTAAGGCAGGAACGGAACTTCCTCTATCCGCAGCGAATTGATAACGATATGCACATGGATATTGCCGCTGTGGTTGTGTCCGTCCGGGTGGGTGCAGACAATGGCTTGGTGTCCGGGAAACTGCTTCCGGCAAAATTCCTCGCCCAACGCCTGCGCCCGGTCTACGGTCAAACCGTTGTCCACCGCGTCCCGTGGGTCAAAGCTGATAATGTAGTGGTGGCTTTTTACATCTTCCCGCTTCTGGTTCTTCCCATAGCGGAGATTGGAGCGCATACAGGCAACGGCAAAATCCTCGTCGCCGCAGTTCAGCGTGGCTATTCGATAGTCCTCCCTGAGCATGAGCCGCCCGTTTTCATCAAGGGTGGGCTTCATGGTAAACTCGTCATGTTCAAAGGTGAGGTACTGCTCGGCTGCGCCATAATCCGCATTTTTAGAGCTGATATGTTTGAATGTTGCCAACAGCGTCACCTACCTTTCGCAGGACTTCAAACTTCAAGGCAGCAAGGTCAGAAATGGCGGCGCGGACTTCAACGGACAGGGCGTTGTATGGTGTGCCGTACTCGTTGAGGGCGCGGGCGATCTGATTGAGGTTGCCGCCGATTTTTCCGTATTCGGCGGTCAGCCTGCCAACGGCGGACAACAGTTCATCATTGACCGGGGAAACGGTAACGATGGGGCGAATGGTCGCCCGTGTAATGGCTTGCCGGATAAATTCGGATTGGCTCATGTCATAGTGTTTCAGCCGCTCGGTAAAGTCGGCGTATTCTTCCTCGGTCATGCGGGTTTTGACCACATGGCAGCGGTGGGGTGTGTTATATTTTTTCTTCAAGCGTTGACCTCCTTTCTCGCCCGACAGGGCGCATGAGCAGGGTTTGGGGAAGGCACTCCCCAACAAGATTTACCAAAGGGGGCAAAACCGCAGATATGCGGATTTTGGCACCGTGGTAGAATCTTGCTCTAAGAAACTGCCGGACTGCTGTTCACTTGCTACTGCCACTTTTTTGAGAAATCGCAACCGACTTTTTCATAAAAACTGCTGGATTGCCCTCACTTGCTACTGCCACTTTTTCGGGAAATCTATAACCAGCTTTTTTCATAAAAGGCGGCGGGCTGGCATTTTCCTCCTTACTCCCTACAAACCACAAAAGAGCAGAATGGACGGACTTTCCGGCAAGGACTTTTCCTGCGGCGTGGTCTTTCCCGACAATAAGGCGTTTTAGAAACTCTGTTTTGCCCGCTGTATGAAAAAATGGCAACCTTTTTTGCTTCACTGTCTAATACGGAATATTTTGAAATTTGCCAAAAATGGGCGCAAAAAAAGCAGCAAATCTTTTTCGGATTTACTGCTTCGTGTGCCGCTGCGGGGCGGCGGGATATTCAGTTTTTATGTTATCGGTCAAGCCGGAACTTGAACAGGCTTTCAATCAGCTTTGTTCTGATGTAATCCTCCATATCAGAGTTATAATAGCCGTTCATCTTGGAGAAGTAGCGGATATACCCGGCATATCGGTCAAGGACAGCTTGTATCGCTATGGGGTCGCCCTCATGTGCCTTTATGATAGTGTCATAGGGGAGAAGTCTGTTACTCATGGGACAACACCTCCATTTCCTCTTTCAGCCGCTTCAAGGCAAGCTGAATATGCCGCCCGATTGTGCTGCGTGTCCAGCCGCTTTGTTCCCCGATTTCTTTCTGCGTCTGTTCCGGCAATCGGGCAAGAGCAGCCACAAGGGAGCAGCTATCTAAAAATATCGTCTGCCCCCGGACAGAGAACGGATAAGTTTCGCCATAGTCCGGCACTTGAAAATACTCGTCTGTG
>ENA-OQDC01001159-OQDC01001159.1-human-gut-metagenome-genome-assembly--contig:-NODE-1159-length-14420-cov-4.563703_pt1 | contig 14420 bp, 20 predicted proteins | sample MGYA00242770_ERZ504601 | MGnify/ENA primary metagenome ERZ504601 (study PRJEB26092, sample SAMD00036305) | human gut metagenome | host: Homo sapiens | study: EMG produced TPA metagenomics assembly of...
AACAACAGCATCCTCGGTAGAGAACAGAGCAACAATTTTAGATAGAATGAATGTCGTTTTTTATCCTGAACTGTAATTTCTTAGTCTATTTTTATAAATTGCTAAATTTGATCACTAAAAGCCATCCCATAATGCCTCCTAAAAATAAGCAAGGGACTCCCGCTTTTCCTTTCAAAAATCAACCTACTTTATTGTAAGATAAATATATAATTTAGCGTCGTTCCTATTAGAAAAAACTAAAAATATAAATCTATTTTTTTCCTAGTTAAGAACCATCAATTATTCAACTGATAGTCAGACCATGTCACATATGAATTTGTTTACGTAACATAAAAAAGAGCCTAGATACCCCAAGCTCTTTAACTGACTTATAACCTCAATTATGGATACATGTCAATGACGTAGTAGAAATACCAACCAAATCTCCACTTCTCTCAACTTTTTATTACAAATCTATTATAAAACTAATTTAAAGTTTTTAAAATGATAATATGACTACGTTATATCATCATTGTATTACAAAAACACTCTTAACTAAAATCATATGATGGCTGACATATTGCTTATGTACATTCGAAAACCCAACAAATGTTGGGTTCGTTTTTTTATAGTGTTGCGAGAACTTGATCAATATGTTTAATAGATTTTTCACGACCAAGTAAAAAGATAGTCTCTGGTAATTCTGGGCCGTGCATCTCTCCTGAAACAGCTATACGAATTGGCATGAAGAGATTTTTCCCTTTAATTCCTGTTTCTTTTTGAACAGCCTTAATTTGTGAGAAAATATTTTCTGTAACAAACTCATCATCTGACATAGCTTCAAGTTTAGCTTTAAAGGCCTCAAGTACTGTTGGTACTGTTTCACCAGCCATAACTTCTTTTTCAGCCGCTGTCAATTCTGGGAAATCTTCGAAAAAGAGGTCTGTAAGAGGTACAATTTCTTCCGCAGCTGTCATCTGTGGTTTATAGAGTTCAACTAATTTTTCAGCTTTATCTGTCAAACGACCAGCTTCTTCCAAGAAGGGTTTGCAAAGAGCAAAGACCTTATCGAAATCAGCATGCTTGATGTAGTCATTACTCATCCAATCCAGTTTCTTCTGGTCAAAGGCCGCTGGAGACTTACTTAGACGGTTTTCATCAAAGAGTTTGATAAGTTCTTCGCGAGAGAAGATTTCGTCCTCGCCACCAGGGTTCCAACCTAGAAGAGCAATAAAGTTGAAGACTGCTTCTGGCAGGTAACCTTTTTTACGGTAATCTTCGATAAATTGAAGGGTATTAGTATCACGTTTAGACAACTTCTTACCAGTTTCAGAATTGGTGATAAGGGTCATGTGCCCAAACTCAGGCGCTTCCCAACCAAGAGCCTCATAAACCATAAGCTGTTTTGGCGTATTGGCAATGTGGTCATCTCCACGAATAACGTGTGAAATTTGCATATCGTGGTCATCAACAACAACCGCAAAGTTGTAAGTTGGATAACCATCCCTCTTCTGGATAACCCAATCACCACCGATATTGCCACCTTCAAATTCGATATCTCCTTTAACGATATCATGCCATTTATAGATTCCTGACTCATTAACAGCCAAACGAACTGTAGGAATAATGCCAGCGGCTTCACGTTCTGCGATGTAGGCGGCTTTTTCTTCTTCAGTCATACCAAGGAACTCGTTAATATAACGAGGTGTTTCACCTGCTGCTTCTTGACGTTCACGTTCTGCAGCCAACTCTTCTTCAGTTACATATGACTTGTAAGCCTTACCTTCTGCCAAAAGTTGATCAATATATTTTTGGTAAAGTGGCAAACGCTCTGATTGACGGTAATTTTCATGTGTTTCAGGACTTTCATCCCAGTCAATTCCCAACCAACGCAAATTATCAAGCTGTGAACGCTCACCATCTTCAACGTGACGCTTACGGTCAGTATCTTCAATACGGATAATGAAAGTACCGCCATGATGACGTGCATAGAGGTAGTTAAACAATGCCGTACGGGCATTACCAATGTGTAGCAGCCCTGTTGGACTTGGTGCGTAACGAACGCGGATATCTTTAGCCAAGATAAATCTCCTTTTTATGTTTCATTCTTCAGTCTTTGGATACCTGGTTAGCTTGAAGGCTCTCCCCAAGCTTAAGCATAAGCTTATAAGTATCAATCCTTTTTATTATAACACAATCTAAAGGTCATTCGAGGAATTTTATCAAAAAAACGACCACCTAAAGGTAGACGTTTTCGATAGTTTACTTAACGTGTTTTGCAAGATCTTTTTGAGCTTTGTCATTAGATTTTGCTTTTTCTTTAAGCCAATCTTTATAAGCTGAATCATACTGTTTCTTAGTTACAATATCATCTTGAGATTTAATATACTTGAAGTAGTAGGTCGAATTTATCACCAGCTTAAGCGTAAGCTCCTGAGAATGGCTGTATGCGAGAAACTACCGTTGCTGCACCACTATAAGCAGTAGTTGGAAGATAGAGGGCACTATCTTTCAACCATGCTTGAGCTTTAGCATATTTTTCATAACGAACTTTTAAATCTGTGGTTTCCTTAGAAGCATCCTCAACTAATTGGTCATATTCTTTAAGACCTACTTTTTCCACAGCTTGACTATTTGGATTGTCGTAACCCATAAAGGACTTGGTGTTCTCGCTACTAGTCGTTTTCAAAACATCAAGATATGTGGATGGATCGAGGTAATTAGGCTCCCAAGCAACACCAACTGACAAGTCCCAATCCTCTGCTGCTGCATTCGAAGCATAGTAAGTAATTGTAGAAATCGTTGGCTGACAATTGATGGATATCAATGACAACATTCTCTTTTCCAAGTGTAGCTTCAATAGACTGTTTGAGAGATTGCACTTGATTCACAAAAACTTACTTGTTTGGTTTACTGGAATGTCCAAATAAATCGGGAACTGAACTCCTTCTGCTTGAAGGGCTTCCTTAGCTTTCGCGAACTCAGCCTTAGCTTTTTCTGGATTGTAAAGACCATCTTGACTATCTGCAAGATTCACACCAGACCACTCATCACCATAAGCTGGAAGTTGATCCATTACCATTGTTCCGAAATCTTTACCATCTGCTTGAAAAAAGTCTGGTTTAACAAAGATATTACAAACAGCTGTATTAGCACTTTCTTTACCATTCAACTGAGCTGCATAATTTGTACGATCAATGGCAAATCCTAATGATTGACGGAAATCCTTATTAAGAAGTACTGCTTTAGTTGATGATTTCTGTTGGTCATTTTCTTTATACGCATAAAATATACCGTAACCCCCAACAATCAACACTACCTTCTGAAGATTTTTTATTTTCTAATCAAGTATTCCTATCTAGCTCAATTAAAAAAAACCTATCCGAAGATAGGTTTTTACTACTCTTACAATGAGTTAGGATCAACTTTGATACCAGGACCTTGTGTAGTAGTGATTGAAAGGTTTGTGATGTAAACACCTTTCGCTGTAGCTGGTTTAGCTTTTTGAATAGCATCGTTAAATGCTTTGAAGTTTTCAACCAATTTTTCAGCTTCGAATGAAACTTTACCGATGATAGCTTGTACGTTACCTGCTTTATCAGCACGGTAAGTGATTTTACCACCTTTAGACTCTTCAACTGCTTTAGCAACGTCCATAGTTACCGTACCAGTTTTAGGGTTTGGCATCAAGTTACGTGGTCCAAGGACACGTCCAAGACGACCAACGATTGCCATCATGTCTGGCGTTGCAACAACAACGTCAAAGTCAAGCCATCCACCGTTGATTTTATCAACGAGTTCGTCTTCACCAACGAAGTCAGCACCTGCTGCTTTAGCTTCTTCAGCTTTAGCACCACGGGCAAATACAAGAACGCGTTGAGTTTTACCAGTACCGTTTGGCAATACCATTGCGCCACGGATTTGTTGGTCAGCTTTCTTAACATCGATGTTAAGGTTGTATGATACTTCAACAGTAGCATCGAATTTTGCGAAGTTAGTTTCTTGTGCAAGAGCTACAGCTTCTTCTACGCTGTAAGCTTTTGTGCTGTCGATTTTCTCAAGAGCAGCACGCATTTGTTTGCTTTTTTTAGCCATGTTAATTATTTCTCCTTGTGTATTGTGGTCATAACGACTTTCATCTTCCACGTCACTCAGCGAAGTGAGGCGACGTCTGTGGTTTTCTTGTTAACTGAATTAGTCAGTAACAGTGAATCCCATTGAACGTGCAGTACCTTCGATCATACGCATAGCTGATTCGATGTTTGCAGCGTTCAAGTCAGGCATTTTAGTTTCAGCAATTTCTCGTACTTGCGCACGAGTTACTGAAGCAACTTTAACTGAGTTTGGAGTACCTGAGCCTTTTTCAACACCTGCAGCTTTTTTCAAAAGAACAGCAGCTGGTGGTGTTTTAGTGATGAAATCGAATGATTTATCTTCATACACAGAGATAACAACTGGGATAATCATACCAGCTTGATCAGCTGTACGAGCGTTAAACTCTTTAGTGAATCCCATGATGTTGATTCCGGCTTGACCAAGAGCTGGTCCAACTGGTGGAGCTGGAGTCGCTTTACCAGCAGGAATCTGAAGTTTTACGATGTTTTCGACTTTTTTAGCCATTTTGTAATTTCCTCCTATTGTGGTTTTGGCGGTAAGTAAGTTTTGTTACCTCCCACAAGTATGTTTTTACATACCTTATCTATTATACAAAAATTCTTTTTATGATGCAAAGAAATTCTTATTAAGTTTAGGAAAAAATTTACATTAAGACTTTTCGCGGTAAAATAGACCTATGGTTCTATATAAATTCTTTGCTATAGCATTTTTGATTTTAACACCTATCTTTGCTTTTATTATCCACCGCTTCTTCAGTTTAAAATATTCTCGGTCTTAATTTCGCTGATCTAACCTTCCACTTTTATTTTATTGAAGTCATTGCTATATCAGCTCTGATTTTTTTTATCCCCATAGTTTTCTTGCCATACATCACCATCTTATTATCACTGGCAGCTATTATTATCACGATTCAGATGCTGAGAAAAACACAATCCTTTAAATTTAAACGCTTCCTTAAGTTTTTCTGGCGCATCAGTTTCTTTATTACTAGTATTTTCTATTTAGGGACTGTAATTCTCATTTTTATCGTCTCTTAAAAACAAGAAAACTCAGCATATTTTAGTAAGCTGAGTTTTTTACATTGAATTATAAAAAAGCAGGCAATCATGCCTGCTAAATTTTTAGATATTAAGGGAAGACCTGAGTCATTCGTCCAGTATCTACATCGTAAACCGCACCAGAGATGATAACATCCTTAGGAATAAGTGGCGACTGACGAAGAATAGCCATATCTTCACGGACACTCTCTTCTACATCTGTAAATGGAAGAAAATCTTGATCAGATACGTCAACGCCAAGTTCTTTATTAAGATAGGCCGTAAACTCATCGTTCTTAAAGGTCTGAGCACCACAATCTGTATGGTGAAGAACTACGATTTCACGTGTCCCCATCTGTTGTTGGGAAATGACCAAAGAACGAATCATATCTTCCGTAACACGACCACCCGCATTACGCAAAATATGAGCGTCACCTAGTGCCAACCCTAAGGCCTGGGCAACGTGAAGGCGCGAATCCATACAAGTCACAATAGCCACCTTAGTCTTAGGTTTCAAGGGAAGATGGGCTGTCCCGTGAAGATTAACATAGGCTTTGTTGGCATTGAGAAAATTTTCAAAATAGGACATAATAACTCACTTTCTAACGGAGAACTAATTGGACATTCAAATTATTTACAGTCTATCTTATCATCTTTTTCTTAACTTGTCAGCTATCAACTTCTTTAAGTAAAAAAGAGAGTCCTACCTATCGAGGTTATTCTCCTTTATTTTATGAACGTTTTGGTAAGCATCTATTAAGTAAGCCTGCGAAGGTTTGAAGGTTGAGACTTTGAACGTAGATTTCTCCTGTTCCCCTGAAGGTATTAACCACACCTTCACCTGTTCCGATAGACTGCCAGAAACCATTTTCCAAATGAATACTATAATCAATAGTCTGGCTCCAAGCAACAACATGGGCATTATCAATAATCACTTCTTGATTGTTTAGCACAATTTTTTAATAGAACCGTAAGCATTGGCCAAAAGAGTCCCTTGACCTTGGGTCGTCATAACGAAGAATCCTCCCTGGCCACCAAAGAGAGCCTTACCGATCGATTGGGTTTCCATGTATAGTAAGCCGTACCATCAAGTGCTAAAAAGGCACCATCATTAAGTCGGTACTGCTTTTCACCAAGATATAGCGGAATCACCTGACCTGGTGAGTCGTGTGCCAATGCTAGGTAAGCATTATTAGACTGGGCAAATACCTGGGTAATAAAGGTACTTTCACCCGAAACCATTGACCGTCCAACTGCTTTTACAAAGCGTCCTACACCAGAGCCACTTGCATTTAATTTGGTGTTGAGAGTCACACATTAGGTGTATGGTAGACCATACTGCCAAGTTGGATAAAAACCGTTTCACCTTGATTAAGAGTTAACTCTATCAGCTGGAATTGCATATTGCTGTCTGTGAAAAATTGCATAATAGATACCTCCCTATTCTTAAGAAAAGTATAGTATCGAACAGGTATTCTTGCAGCCGCTTTCAGATTCCAACTCTGAGCATATCTTTTAAGAAAAGACTTTTTTGAGTACTTCTCCTACCGTTGTGACCCCAATGACCTGGATACCTTCTGGAATCTTCATGCCATGAAGCGAATTTTTAGGAACATAAATCTTAGTAAAACCTAGTTTAGCGGCTTCATTGATACGCTGCTCAATACGAGTCACACGACGAATCTCTCCGGTCAAGCCAATTTCTCCTACGAAGGCTTCTTGTGGATTGGTTGGAAGCTCCTTGTAACTAGAAGCGATAGCAACGGCAACTGCAAGGTCAATAGCTGGCTCGTCCAACTTGACACCACCAGCTGATTTGAGATAGGCATCTTGATTTTGGAGAAGAAGGCCGCAACGTTTCTCTAAGACAGCCATGATAAGGCTGACACGGTTAAAGTCCAGTCCCGTCGTTGTCCGCTTTGCGTTACCAAAGACGGTCGGTGTCACCAAAGCTTGAACCTCAGCTAGGATAGGTCGACTCCCCTCCATTGTGACAACAATGGCAGAACCTGTGGCACCGTCTAGGCGTTCTTCTAAGAAAACTTGGCTAGGGTTTAGTACCTCGACCAGACCACCTGACTGCATTTCAAAAATCCCAATCTCATTGGTTGAACCAAAACGGTTTTTAACTGCCCTCAGAATACGGAAGGTATGATGACGTTCCCCCTCAAAATAAAGCACAGTATCCACCATGTGCTCCAACATACGTGGTCCAGCCAGCTGTCCCTCCTTGGTCACATGCCCAACAATAAAAGTGGCAATGTTATTGGTTTTGGCAATCTGTATGAGTTCGGCAGTTACTTCACGAACCTGGGAAACAGAACCTTGAACGCCAGAGATCTCTGGGCTCATGATGGTCTGAATAGAATCAATAATGAGGAAATCGGGTTTGATACCCTCCACTTGACTACGGACTGCTTGCATATTGGTCTCAGCATACAGATAAAATTCGTTATCAATATCACCTAAACGTTCACTCCGCAATTTGATTTGCTCGGCCGATTCTTCCCCAGAAACATAGAGGACAGTTCCCTTGTTAGCCAGCTGTGTTGACACCTGTAAGAGGAGGGTCGATTTCCCTATTCCTGGATCTCCTCCAATAAGAACCAAACTCCCCGGAACCACACCGCCACCTAAAACACGGTTAAACTCGTCCATATCGGTTTTTATGCGGGCATAACTAATTGAAGAGACTTCTTTTAACTTAGTAGGTTTGGACTTTTCACCCGTCAAACTGACACGGGCATTTTTAACCTCCTGCATCTCAACCTCTTCCTCAAAAGAGGACCAAGAAGAACAATTGGGACAGCGCCCTAGATATTTGGGTGAATTGTAGCCACATTCTCTACAAACAAAAGTTGATTTTTTCTTAGCTATGATTCTAATCCTTTCCTTTCATGATAAACTCAGACATTGCCATCTACTCCTATAAGCTCTAGTTTTAGCACGATTTCTCTAGAAAAACTCTTTTAAATCCAGATTGGTTAAGCAAGAAGCCCTACGCTGCTCAAAGATATGAGAAAATATAACCAGCAATCCGGTCGCAAATTTCTTCTATTTTCCAGTTGACCCGAACCCACCAGTTCGAACCCCATCTGCTTCGTCTCCATCAACAATCAAGAAGGGCATAAAGACACCTTGAACGATGCGCTCACCAACTTCAAGAGTCACAGGCTGGTCAGTAATATTTTTCATCTGGGCGAAGATATGTCCTTCATTTCCGGGATTTCCATAGTAATCGCCATCAATAACTCCAACTGAGTTGATTAAGACCAGACCTTTTTTACGAGGGTTAGAGGAACGGTCATAGAGATAGAGAACCTCACCAGGTTGCATGTAAGCCTTAACACCTGTTGGTACGAGAACAATTTCCCCAGGAGAAATCATAGTATTCTCCGCAACCTTTAAATCATAGCCAGCTGCATGGGCAGTCTCTCGCTTTGGAAGTAAGTCCTGATTGTTATAGGTTGATACAAGTTCAAATCCACGAATTTTAGTCATTATTTTTCCTTTCAATACATCAGTTAACTAATTCTTGTAAAATCATCTACACTGAATTAAGAAGAATATTTTTTAAATCTATCCTATTATAATCTATTCGGAATAAGATGACAAAAGTAATAGTCTAATCGTATTCTCATCAAACGAAAATTGACTTTTATCTAGGAAAGCGCTAACATGATACTAGATATAATACTTTTAAGGAGAATTGTCATGAAATTCATCGGACTTGTTGGTACGAATTCAAAACGTTCAACTAATAGACAATTATTGCAATATATTCAGAAGCATTTTGCAGATAAGGCAGAAATTGAACTTGTAGAAATCAAAGATCTTCCTGTCTTTAACAAACCTGCTAATAAGTAATTGCCAGAAAGTGCACTAGAAATCGCTAAAAAAATCGATGAAGCTGATGGTGTCATCATTGGAACACCTGAGTATGATCACTCAATTCCGGCTGTTCTCATGAATGCTTTAGCTTGGCTCTCATACGGAGTTTTCCCTCTATTGAATAATCCTGTTACGATTACAGGGGCATCTTATGGAACTCTAGGAGCTTCTCGTGCACAGCTACAACTTCGTCAAATTTTGAATGCTCCAGAAATCAAAGCTAATGTGCTTCCAGACGAATTCTTACTCTTACATTCCCTTCAAGATTTTGATAGCAGCGGCGATTTAGTTGACCTTGATGTCATCAAAAAATTAGATGCTATTTTCGATGACTTCCGTCTCTACGTCAAAATTACTGGTAAACTCTCACATGCTACAGAGTTACTACATAAAGAAGCTGAAGACTTCGACTGGGAAAGCCTATAAGACAGGAGAATATAAACTATGAAATTTGTTGGAATCGTTGGAGCAAATTATGATCAATCATATAACCGTAAACTTCTCGAATTTATCAGAAGACATTTTAAAATTAAATTTGAACTTGAAGTTTTAGAAATTGATGAAGTCCCTATGTTTAATCAAGATGAAAAATGGGATGAAAGTTTCCAACTTCGCTTACTTAATAACAAAATTACACACGCTGATGGTGTTATCATAGCTACACCTGAGCACAACCACACTATCTCTGCAGCACTTAAGTCAGTATTAGAATGGCTCTCATTCGAAGTGCACCTATTTTGAAAACAAACCAGTTATGATTGTTGGTGCTTCTTACTACGACCAAGGAACTTCACGTGCCTAAGTGCATTTGCGTAAAATCCTTGAATCACCTGGCGTCAATGCTTATACTCTTCCGGGTAATGAATTCTTGCTTGGAAAAGCCAAAGAAGCCTTTGACCTTGAGGGTAACATTACCAATGAAGGTACTATTAACTTCCTTGAACAATGCTTAGATAATTTCATCCAATACGTAGGGTGGTTTTCTAAATTGAAAAAACCAAAACCAATTGAACCTGAAGACTTGGATTGTGACAAACCAATCGCTACAACTGTTACCGAGGTTGATCCTGACGATCCAGAATGGGACGAAAAAGTAGCTGAGATCACTGGTGCAGTATCTGGTGATACTTATGTTAAACTAGATCACGGTATTTTGACGGTTAACCAAATTGACATGTTTCTCAAGGCTATGCCGTTTGAATTAACCTATGCCGATGATAACAACCAGTTCCTCTACTACAATAATGCCCATCAAGATCCTGATACCATGTTAGCTAAACGTGTACCGTCTCAATCAGGTAGCCGTATGTCAACAGTTCACGGTTCACTTCCACCAGCTCGTATGAAGAATGTGGAATGGGTTATCGGTACCCTTCGTAACGGCAACCAAGAATATGTGCGTACAATTGTACCTGGTTCGCCTGAAGGAGTTATCAATACGCATAACTATCAAGCTATGTACTATGATGATGGTTCTTATGCAGGAATCAATGAAATCGTCTTTAACTTAAAACCATGGCTTGACTGGTATCTCGAAACAACTGGTCAACGGCCTTGTCGGAGGAAGCGATCCTTTTGCACCGGCTGCAACTAGCCATGGCGGTAGCGACGCAACATCTGGGGCATCAGACGCTAGTGGTCACGCTGGCGATGCATCGCCAGCCGCAGATGCCACATCTGGAGCGTCCTCATACTAAGACTTGGAAAAGTTGGGACAAAATATCCTAACTTTTTTCATGGTCATCTTAGATTAACATTCACCCGAGCATATGTATCTATTCATGCTCCATGTCACACTACTTATAGGTAAACTTATGTCTCAATTCCAAGAAAAAGTTTTTGCTGCTTGCGCTAAAAAGAAGCTCTCTTTAACGAAAGCCTTGGTCGCTATGCCTTACGTTCTATGCTTGCCGGCGTTTATCTTACCATGTCAACTGCTGTAGGAATTATTGGTGCTGATATTATTGGTGCAGCTAGCCCAGCTCTTTCTCGCTTCGTCTTTGCCTTTATCTTTGCTATCGGATTGGTCTTCGTTCTCATTTTCAACGGAGAGTTAGCCACTTCAAACATGATGTTCCTTACTAGTGGTGCCTATTATGGTAAAATCAAATGGAGTAAGGTTTTTACCATCCTCCTCTACTGTACCTTCTTTAATTTTGTTGGTGTCCTTATCTTGGTCTGGTTCCTCAACCAATCCTTCTCTTTCAATCATCTGACAGATAAGAGTTTCTTGGTAACTGCTGTCTCAACTAAGCTTGGAAAAACAGATTAGACGAACTTTACAGAAGGTATTACTGCTAATATGTTCGTCAACCTTGCTATCTTGGGCTATATGCTCCTCAAAGAAGAGCCTGCCAAGATTTTCATTGCCCTATCAGCTATCTTCATGTTTGTCTTTTTGGTGAATGAACACTTGATTGCAAACTTTGCATCTTTCATGTTACTCGGTTTCAACGGTGTCCGTGATGCTGTGGACAATTTCACATTAGCAAATATTCTACATCAGTGGGTAATCGTTTTCTTCGGCAACTGGATTGGTGGCGGTATTTTCATTGGTTTGGCATACTCTTGGCTCAATAAAACCAAAACAACTCACATCGATTAGGAGGCTAGATACGTCAAAAGATATTTATCAAACAAACTTGCCGAGCTCTTCTACTGTATTTTATATGCCTAACCATTGCAGTTGCGATTGATTTAATCTTTTTTAAAGTCAAAAACATGTACCACACACCTGCCTTGGTGGCTATCTTTTCGGGCTGGGTTTATTTAGGGCTAATCCAAAAGACCAAACAATTTGGAGCTGTTACCTGCCTTGGTCTCTTCATGTCCATCTTCTTCTTTACCTCTGGTCACTTTGTCCTAACCTTCCTTCCAAGTTTGCTGGCTGGCCTTGGCGCTGACTTACTCGCCAAGAAGGGCAACTATGAGAACTATGAGAATGATAAAGTAAATCTACTTTCCTATATGGTCTTTTCTCTGGGAAACTTGGCACCTATAGTGACCATGTGGCTAGCTCCTAAAGCCTACAGTGAACAACTCTTAGCTAAAGGCAAAACACAAGATTAGGTAGACTAAGTTATGGTCCCATTCACAGCCAATCATGCTCTAATCCTGATTGGCGGAACTCTTATGGCTGCTCTCATTGGAGGCCACATTGCTAAAAATTGGCTAAAAAATAAATAGCCAGCAATCTTCCTAACAGATCGGACAAGACAAACTCGCTTTTCTTATGCTATAATGGGAAAGAATATAGTCTTTTTCTGCTTTGTTAGAAAGGACATAAAGGGAGACCGAATGATGAAAAAACAAAAAATCGCTGTCTTGGGCCCTGGTTCTTGGGGAACAGCTCTCGCTCAGGTACTCAACGATAACGGACACGAGGTCCGTATTTGGGGAAACATCCCTGAACAAATTGATGAAATCAACGAAAAACACACCAATACCCGCTATTTTAAAGATGTGATTTTGGATGAAAACATTAAAGCCTACAAAGAGCTATCTGAAGCCCTAGATAGTGTTAATGCTATTCTCTTTGTTGTTCCAACTAAGGTCACTCGCTTAGTTGCTAAGCAAGTTGCCGAACTTTTAGACCACAAAGTTGTTGTCATGCATGCTTCAAAAGGTTTGGAACCAGGAACACACGAACGCCTCTCTACAATCCTTGAAGAGGAGATTCCTTCGGAAATGCGAAGTGAGATTGTCGTTGTATCTGGCCCAAGTCATGCTGAAGAAACTATTGTTCGTGACATCACCCTGATTACAGCAGCATCTAAGGACCTTGAAACAGCAAGATATGTCCAAGGTATTTTTAGTAATAGCTATTTCCGTCTCTACACTAACTCTGATGTGATTGGTGTTGAAACAGCCGGTGCCCTTAAAAACATTATCGCAGTCGGTGCTGGTGCTCTCCATGGTATGGGCTATGGAGACAACGCTAAGGCAGCCGTAATTACTCGAGGACTGGCAGAAATCACTCGTCTTGGTGTAAAACTCGGAGCTGACCCTTTGACTTACAGCGGTCTATCTGGCGTTGGCGACCTCATCGTTACTGGAACTTCTATCCATTCACGTAACTGGCGTGCCGGAGATGCGCTTGGTCGTGGTGAAAAACTAGAAGACATTGAACGTAACATGGGTATGGTTATCGAAGGAATTTCAACCACTAAGGTTGCCTACGAAATCGCTCAAGAACTTGGTGTCTACATGCCAATTACAACAGCAATCTACAAATCTATCTATGAGGGTGCTGATATCAAGGAATCTATTCTCAATATGATGTCCAATGAATTGCGCTCTGAAAATGAATGGGATAAAAAATCTAAGGAGTTATCATGAAAAATCAAAAAGTTAGAAAAGCTATCATCCCCGCTGCAGGACTCGGAACACGCTTTTTACCCGCTACTAAAGCATTGGCCAAAGAAATGTTGCCAATCGTTGACAAACCAACCATCCAATTTATCGTTGAAGAAGCTCTTAAGTCTGGTATTGAAGATATCTTGGTTGTTACCGGTAAATCAAAACGCTCTATCGAAGACCATTTTGACTCAAACTTCGAATTAGAATATAACTTGGAACAAAAAGGTAAGACTAACTTGTTGAAATTGGTTAATGACACCACTTCTATGAATCTCCACTTTATCCGTCAAAGTCACCCACGTGGTCTCGGAGATGCTGTTCTCCAAGCCAAAGCATTTGTCGGAAATGAACCTTTTGTTGTCATGCTTGGTGACGACCTCATGGATATTACTAACGACAAAGCGGTACCTTTGACTAAACAACTTATCAACGATTATGAGGAGACACATGCATCTACTATTGCGGTTATGCCTGTGTCTTCTGAAGAAGTCTCTGCTTATGGTGTAATCGCTCCTCAGGGTAAAGGCGAAAATGGACGTTACAGCGTTGAAACTTTCGTTGAAAAACCAAATCCAGAAGATGCACCGAGTAATCTTGCTATCATCGGACGTTACCTTTTAACACCTGAGATTTTCGGTATCTTAGAAAATCAAGAACCAGGTGCTGGGAATGAAGTCCAATTGACTGATGCTATCGATACTCTTAACAAAACACAACGCGTCTTTGCTCGTGTATTTACAGGAGATCGTTATGATGTCGGTGACAAATTTGGCTTTATGAAGACGTCTATTGATTACGCACTTAAACACCCTCAAATTAAAGATGACCTTAAGCAATACCTTATTGAATTGGGCCACAAACTTGAAGGCAAACCCACTAAAAAAGGCTAATATAAAATCCATCGAATCTAATGAACAGCTCCCTGTCAAGTGGACAATGAAATAATAAAATATTAGGCGACGGCCTTGTTCCTCATTTCAAGAGGGGCAAGGCCGTTATTGCGCTCTTGAAAACGTTGATGATTGTAAAAATAGATGT
>ENA-OQDC01001162-OQDC01001162.1-human-gut-metagenome-genome-assembly--contig:-NODE-1162-length-14365-cov-6.200871_pt1 | contig 14365 bp, 14 predicted proteins | sample MGYA00242770_ERZ504601 | MGnify/ENA primary metagenome ERZ504601 (study PRJEB26092, sample SAMD00036305) | human gut metagenome | host: Homo sapiens | study: EMG produced TPA metagenomics assembly of...
GTCAATCAAGAGGAAAGTGGATTTTCGTTAAAGGACTTAACAGTTAATGATAAGAAAATAGACAAAGAAAAGGAATACTCGATTCTTCTTACAGACACCACAATGTCTGTTTTGAAAAAAATAAATCCGAAATGTGAGATTGAGCAGCTTAAAGATACCACATTATCAAGTGTATGGACCAAAGCAATGTCAAAAGGACAGCAGCCGTCAGCACCGGAAGACTATATAGAGGTTGAACAGTAAAAGTGGAGATAGAACAAAAGGTAAACAAAAGAAAAAAATAACAAGGCTGTTGCTTATACTACTTATTATTCTTTTAAGCTTAGTTTGTATAAAGTATCTTATAAGTAAGTCTAATAAGTATATCAGTGAAAATGGAAAAAGCAGTATGGGAGCTGTTATTGACCAGATACAGCAGACCTATGATCTTCAGGTGAGTGGATACTACAGCCAGCTGCAGTTGGTTGAGGAATTTTTACTTCATGAGAGGGAGCTGTCTCTTGAAACGGATACGAACAAAAGTTTCTTTGAAGCATGGGAAAAAGAATCGGAAAGTACACTTATATTCCTTCAGAAAAATGGTCAGGCAATATCAGCATGTGGAACAAAAATGCGGATTGATATGCCAAGTAAATTTCTGCTGGACTTAAAGAATGGATACAATATTGGAAAACTGGTGTGTCTTGATTATGATCAGAAGAAAAAAGACGGTTATCTGGTTGCGATTCCATGTCAGGAATACACGATCAATGGGGAAACTTATACGGCAATTGGAACTGTGTATGATCATTCGAAACTGGATTCCATGTTAAAACTGAAAGGTTATGATGGGAAAGCATATTTTTTCATGCTGGATGATGACGGAAATATAACGTATACGAACCTGAGTGGTGATAAATACTTTCGTAATTATTCTTTGTTAAAACATTTAAAAGGGGAACAGGCTATTACAGAAGAAGAGGCTGATTTGTTCAAAAAGAAGTTTGATAACAGAGAATCCGGAGTTGCACTTTTGGGAAAACAGAATCCCTATTATCTGGGGTATTGCCCGATAGAAAGCAACAACACCATTTTGGTATGCATTGTGGCAAAGGGAGTTGTGGACAATGTGCTGATGGATTACCAGAAAACGGTGCTGTGTACAACAACACTCATGGTAGGTTTTATACTTTTACTTTTTGCCGGATTATTCTACAGTATTTCCAGACTTAGTCTTGCAGATCAAAAAGCAGAATATGAAAAAAGAAATAATGAACTTCATTTACAGACAATGAAGGAAATGGAAATAGTCAATCAAAAACTGAAAAAGGCAAAGAACGTTGCAACAGAGGCTTTACAGACAGCTGAAAATGCAAATAAGGCGAAAACGGATTTCCTGTCTAATATGTCACATGATATTCGTACACCTATGAATGCGATCATTGGTATCACATCTTTGATCAGACATGATGCAGGTAATAAAGCAAAAGTTATAGAGTATGCAGATAAAATAGATATTTCATCACAACATCTGTTAGGAATTATCAATGACGTTCTGGATATGAGCAAGATTGAGGCAGGAAAAACAGTCTTCAAGTATTCTGACTTTTCTATTCTGGATTTTGTACAGGAGCTTGACACTATATTTCATTCTCAAATATATGAAAAGAAGCAGACGCTTACAATTATAAAAGAAAGCATCCGTCATGAGTGGGTGAATGGGGATCAGGTTCATTTGATGCAGATTTTCAGTAATCTGCTGTCGAATGCCATAAAATATACGCAGGAAGGTGGAGAAATTCAGTTTCTAGTAGAAGAATGTGAGACAAAGTCATCTGTCTATGCAAAGTACCGCTTTTTAGTCAGTGACAACGGTATGGGAATGTCGGCAGATTTCAAAGAGACAATCTTTGATCCGTTTACCCGTGCGGAAAGTTCTGTGACGAATAAGATCCAGGGAACCGGACTTGGAATGGCGATTACCAGGAACCTGGTTGAAGCAATGGGAGGTACCATTGATGTGGAGAGTGAACCGGGACAGGGAAGCTGTTTTGAGGTTCTCATAGATTTGAAAATTGCAGAGAATCGAACGGTTGCTCTGGCGGCACAAGAAGGTGAGCGGGATGGAAATATTCTGCAGGGCATGAGATTCCTGTGTGCAGAGGATAATGAGCTGAACGCAGAGATCCTGACGGAACTGTTAAAGATTGAAGGTGCGGAATGTACCATCTGTGAAAATGGCGAAGAGATTTTGAAAGTATTTGAACAGTCTGCTCCAGGTGATTATGATATGATCCTGATGGACATACAGATGCCTGTTTTGAATGGTTATGAGGCAACGAAAGCAATCCGCAGAAGTTCCCATAAACTGGCAAAGACGATTCCGATCATTGCCATGACTGCGAATGCATTCTCAGAGGATATTCAGCATTCTCTGGCAGCCGGTATGAATGCACATGTTTCAAAACCGGTTGAGATGAAGGTGCTGGAAAAGACAATAAGAAGTATAAAATCCGGGGGGGGGTACCGAACCGCAGGGCATTGAACAGTGATAAATGGAAAGTAACCAGACATAAAAGAATCGAAAAGGATAGTTAGGGATAGAAGAAAAATGAAAGGAAAAAGAGTGATTGCAGGCATTCTGCTTGCGGGAATTTTAGCAGTCACCCTGGCAGGGTGTAAAAACACAGATAACACGAAAGAAGAAACCGAAAAGCCTGTCATTACGCTTGGCAGCGACAACTATCCACCATACAATTATCTGAATGAGGATGGTGTACCGACGGGCATAGATGTAGAACTGGCTACGGAAGCATTTAAAAGAATGGGATATCAGGTGGAGGTTGTCCAGATCAACTGGGAGAAGAAAAAAGAACTGGTGGAAAGCGGAGAGATTGACTGTATCATGGGCTGTTTTTCCATGGAAGGGCGTCTTGATGATTATCGCTGGGCGGGACCATATATAGCAAGCCGTCAGGTGGTCGCTGTAAATGAGAATAGTGATATTTATAAACTGAGTGACCTGGAGGGAAAGAATCTGGCTGTTCAGTCTACAACCAAACCGGAAGGCATCTTTCTGAACCGGACGGATGAGAGAATCCCAAAGCTGGGCAATCTGATCAGCCTGGGACACAGGGAGCTGATCTATACATTTCTGGGAAAAGGATATGTAGATGCAGTTGCAGCACACGAGGAATCTATTGTTCAGTATATGAAGGATTATGATGTAAGCTTCCGTATTCTGGAAGAGCCTCTGATGATCACCGGAATAGGTGTCGCTTTTGCAAAAGATGATGACAGAGGAATCTGTGAGCAGATGAGCCAGACGCTGGAAGAAATGCGACAGGATGGCACATCCCTGAAAATTATTGAAAAATATCTGGATGATTCCCAGAAGTATCTGGAGGTGGATGATCTTGGATATTAAGAGAAAGAAAAGAGAAAAACAAATTCAGCTGATCGGTGGTCTGATTGGAATCTGTGTGGCAGCAGTCTCTCTGTTTTATTTCTTTCATGCGGAGAAAGCGGAAGCAGAGAAAAGAATGGTAGAGATTGTAAATTATGTCAAAGTGCAGTGTTCCACCTACACCCATTATAATGAATCTTCGGAATCCAAAAGTCTTCTCCGTGCCATTGAAAGTGTCAGACAGATGAGTACGAATATCGACATGGAAATAGAAAACGGCGGTCAGCTAAGTCAGGAGTTCCTGAAAGAAAATCTTCAGACTCTCTGGGTGGATGGTATCCTTGTACTGGATACAGAAGGAAAGACGGACTGTGAATACAGCACGGATGAGTCTCTGGCTAATGAGATTACAGAGTATCTGCAAAAAGATATTATCATGGATTTTACCGGATATGAAGAAAGAAGCTATTCGGAAAGGTTTACCAGAGAAGACGGGTCACATATCGACATTGCAGCCTGTGCCAGAAAAGATGCACCGGGTATCATTGCAGTTTATTATTATACACCTCCGGAATTTGCCAGAAACTATACTTTGACGATACAGGGGCTTTTAAATGGTTATAGTACTCAGAAAGATGGAACGATTATTGTTGCAGACGAGGGAATCGTTGTTGCCAGCAACGATGAGAGCCTGTTGGGGCAGAATACGGCTGACAACGAAGTTGTTCAGGCAATGAAAAAGCATACAGACAGTCAGCACATTTATCACTTGAAGAATGAAGGAAGCGGATGTTACGGAATCATGCTGAAACAGCGGGATTATTATATTTATGCATATCTTCCGGATACGGAAGTGTTTCATGATCTTCCATTAAGTGTAGCAGGTGTCATTTTTCTTTATTTCCTGATGTTCAGTATATTCTGGTTCTGGACATACAGAACCAAGAGGGCACATCAGAAACTGGAACAGGAAAAAGATGAAAAATATAAAGCAGAACTATTAATAGCTGCAAAAAAGGCAGAAGCCGCCAACGAGGCAAAAACAGAGTTCCTCCAACGTATGAGCCATGATATCCGGACTCCGATCAATGGAATCCGAGGCATGGTCAATATGGCAGACCATTATGCAGATGATATGGAAAAGCAGACGGAATACAGGACAAAGGTGAAAGAGGCTTCCAATCTGTTGCTGGAACTGGTAAATGATGTTCTGGATATGAGTAAGCTTGAGTCAGGTGAAGTTGTTCTGGAAGAGAGTCCATTTAATCTGAGCAGTATTTTCAGGGAAGTATTTAATGTGATCGAGCAGATGGCTGCAGAACAGAATATCCGGATTGTATGGGAGAAAAAAGAAATCATACACCGTGATCTTATTGGAAGCCCGATGTATGTGAAACGTGTGATGATGAATATCCTGTCGAATGCGGTGAAATATAACAGAGAAAACGGACAGATTTATATCAGCTGCAGGGAAATTCCATCCGAACAGCCGGAAATGACGATAATGGAATTTGTCTGCCGGGATACCGGAATCGGAATGACAGATGAGTTTCAGAAGCATATTTTTGAACCATTTGCACAGGAGCATACCGGAAGCCGCACGAAATTTACAGGAACAGGTCTGGGAATGCCGATTACAAAGAAACTGGTCGAGAAAATGGGTGGTACCGTTACTTTTGAAAGTGAAAAAGGCGTAGGGACGACATTTGTGATTCGGGTTCCATTTAAAATAGATCTGGATGCGGATAAACGTGAAGAACAGACGGATGCATCCGAAAAATCTATAAAGGGACTGCATATTCTTCTGGCAGAAGATAATGAGCTGAATATGGAAATCACCGAATTTGTGCTTCAGAATGAAGGTGCTGACTTGACAAAAGCCTGGGATGGTCAGGAAGCTGTTGAACTGTTCAGAAATAGTGAACCTGGTGAATTTGATGTCATTCTTATGGACATTATGATGCCAGTCATGGATGGTTATGAAGCCGCAAAGATGATCAGGTCTCTGGACAGAGAGGATGCAAAGGAGATACCGATCATTGCAATGACAGCAAATGCGTTCACGGAGGACAGAATAAAAGCAAAAGAAGCAGGAATGGATGAACATGTTGCTAAGCCTGTTGATGTGGAATTACTGATAAAAGTAATTCATAAATTGGTGGGATGATGAAAAATATGGATAAAAGACAAAAAATTCTGATTGTAGATGATTCAAACTTAAACAGAGACATATTGAAGGAGATTCTTGGAGATACTTATAATTATCTGGAAGCTGAAAATGGAAATCAGGCAATCCAGATGATAGGAGAAAATATTGGAATTGATCTGATGCTTTTAGATATCAATATGCCACAGATGAATGGTTTTGAAGTCTTGGAAATAATGAAAAGAAGCCAGTGTATTGCTGAAACTCCTGTAATTATGATATCTTCTGAAGATGCTGTTGATACTATGCGTAAGGCATATGAGCTGGGAATCACAGATTATATCACACGACCGTTTGATTCTGTGATTGTAAAGAAAAGAGTTCAGAATACCTTAGGCCTCTATATGAACCAAAAGCATCTGATAAATGTGGTTTATGATCAGGTTTACGAAAAAGAAGAAAATAATAATATCATGATCCAGATTATGAGTAATATATTGGGATCTCGTAATAGCGAGAGCAGAGAACACATTCTGCATATTAAAACAGCAACGGAGATGATGCTGAGACAGCTGGTAAAAGTAACAGATGCTTATCCTTTGACAGAGGCAGATATTGCTTTGATTACAACTGCTTCTTCCCTTCATGATATTGGTAAGATTCGTATTCCGGAAGAAATATTGAATAAACCAGGCAGACTCACTGATCAAGAATTTAAGATTATGAAAAAACATAGTGAGCTTGGCGCAGCTATAATTAAGGATATGGACTTTCCACAAGATCATCGACTGGTACATACCGCATGGGAAATCTGCAGATGGCATCATGAAAGATGGGATGGAAAAGGCTATCCGGATGGCCTGAAAGGAGAAGAAATACCAATCTGTGCGCAGGTGGTATCGATTGTTGATGTTTATGATGCACTTACCAGTGAAAGATGTTATAAGAAAGCATTTGATCATGACACAGCGATTCAAATGATCCTGGATGGGCAATGCGGTCAGTTTAATCCCATCCTCCTTAAGTGTTTGAAAGAACTGGGTATTCAGCTTTCAAAAATGTCTGGTAAAGAGATGGATGATAATAAACATTATCATGAAATACAGAGACTTTCGAATGAAATACTCAGCGATAAATTCTTACCGAACCAGATTTATTCACAGAGTCTTGTCAAGGTCATGCAGGAAAAAATCGATTTCTTCAAATCGAACAGTGGCAAGAATTCGATTGATTACAATGCGGTTTCAGGTCAATTAACTATATTAAATGGAGAACATCAGATATTATGTCAGAGAGATAACCCGAATTTCAATTTGTTTAAAGAATTTGGAGTAAATGAAGAAGATGTTCAATGTATTCGTGTTTTATTACATCAGACATCTGTACAAAATAAAGAAATATCTGCCACGATAAAAGCGACGGTGGAAAATAACAGTCAGATGTATAGAATAAAATTGCATACATTGTGGTCGCCTTTAAAGAAGGATGGATACATTGGAATCATTGGATACTTTGACACTGTAAAATAAGTATGAAGATTACAATCATAGAGTGTATGGAATCAAATCCATATGCTCTTTTTCTTGAAATAAGTATAAACAGTTAAGTGGGGAGAGTAACAATATGCAATTGGGAAGGATAGATTTTCCAAAGGAAGACAGGTAGAAGGCATGGTATTGTGTTTGGTAAAAAAAAGGGGGGGAATAGTGGTATAATTCTCTTATTGACAGATTTTAATAACAGGAGGCTTATACCATGGAACGAGTAGTAAATTTTTTAAAAGAAGCGGAAACATATTATTTGGCAACAGTGGAAGGAAATCAACCAAGGGTAAGGCCTTTTGGAACAGCACATATTTTTGAAGGAAAACTGTATATTCAAACCGGAAAGGTGAAGGATGTTTCAAAACAGATTCATGCAAATCCAAAGGTGGAAATCTGTGCATTTAAGAATGGAGAGTGGCTTCGTGTAGCAGGCGAACTTGTAGAAGATGATAGAAGAGAAGCAAGACAGTCCTTGATGCTTATCCATCTTTAAAGAACATGTACTCAGCATATGATGGAAATACAGAGGTATTCTATTTTAAGAATACGACAGCTACATTTTCAGCATTTACACATAAACCGGAAGTAGTGAAGTTCTAAGGATAACATAAGATGGCGAAAAGTAAGAAGACAAAAATCCATAAAAAGATAGATGGTCAGCTTTTACAGATGAACAAGAAGTTTAGTAATCTCAAGGCGATGAAGGATATTGTTTCCATGATTCAGAAACCAAAACGGATGCAGGAATCAGAGACATTCCTATGACACAGATGGTATATGATGCGTTCCGTAAACAGAGAGAGCTGAACCTGATGCTTGGTTTACAGAGTAATGTGGAGATTGGTGGACGCAGTGGATTCATCTTCAATACAAAGCATGGACGTCCAATCATGCCGACGGGAGTGAACAGCTTTCTGAAAAATATTGTCAATGCCTATAATAAGAAAGAAAGCAAACTGGCAGAAGAAGAGAACCGAGAGCCGGAGCTGATGACTCCTATTTCATCGCATACCCTTCGTCATACGGGATGTACCAGATTGGGTGAGAACAATGTCAATCCCAAAGTTATGCAGTATGTGATGGGCCATTCAGATGCACAGATCACAATGAATGTCTACAATCATATTGCAGAGAAGTCTCATGTGGAGAATGAGATGTCTAAAATGAACCTGCCAGAAACTGTACCTGCTGTGGTATAAAACAGAAGTCGTTGTCGTAAAAATGTGGTCAAATCAAGAAAATTGAGTGCGAAAGCAAGTGAAAAATCCCTGTGAAGCCCGTAAATCAAGGCGTTCACAAATCTTCACAAAAAATTAGCACTCACCTCTTGACAGTGCTAACAATAAGTGTTATATTACAGCTAGAACAAAGGAAGGGGAACAAAAAGAGATGATAAAGATTCCACCGACCGGTGTTTGAGATGACAACAACACTTCAGAGTAAATCCGAATGTGCTAAATAAATTAATAAATGTCTTTTGAAAGGAGATATGACTTATGTTAATGCCTAGTATTTTTTGGAGAGAACTTATTGGATGATTTCTTTGGAGAACCATTTGGGAGGATATGATTACAGTGAATCCGGACTTATGACAACGGATGTAAAAGATACCGATAAAGGCTATGAAGTAACGATGAACATGCCTGGAGTTGAAAAAAGAAGATGTAAAAGCAGAACTGAAAGATGGTTATCTGACAGTCAGTGCTGAGACGAACACGAAGAAAGATGAAAAAGCTGAAGATGGCAAGTACATCCGCCGTGAACGTTACAGTGGATCCTGCAGCAGAAGCTTTTATGTAGGCGACGGTGTCAAACAGGAAGACATCAAAGCTAAATTTGAAGACGGTACATTGAAACTGTTCGTACCGAAAGAAGCAGCAAAGCCTGCTGTAGAACAGAAGAAATACATTTCCATTGAGGGATAATGAAGAATGCGGATTGTAAGCGTCCGGTTACAAGGCTGCCAGATGAGGCAGTCGCTTAAAAAGAAAGTTAGCTAAATTCAGATAGATTTATAAGGAGGAACGACTTATGTTAATGCCTAGTATTTTTAATGATAACTTATTTGATGATTTCTTTGATTTTCCATTTTATGATGATAAAGCAGATCGTAAGATCCAGAGAAAACTGTATGGACATCATGCAGGCAATCTGATGAAGACAGATATCAAAGAGAAAAAAGATGGTTATGAACTGGAGATCGATCTTCCGGGATTCAAGAAAGATGAAGTTACAGCAGAACTGAATGACGGATATCTGACAGTCAGCGCTGCCAAAGGACTGGATCAGGATGAGCAGGAGAAAGAAACTGGTAAGTATATCCGTCGTGAACGTTACGCAGGAGCCTGCCAGAGAAGTTATTATGTAGGTGAAGATATCACGGAAGAAGATATCAAGGCTGAGTTTAAGCATGGTATCCTGAAACTCTTTGTCCCGAAGAAAGAAGTAAAACCGGCAGTAGAAGAGAAGAAATATATCAGTATCGAAGGATAATGACAACACGTTAAAAACTTTCAAATACACCATATGATGATGGCAGCATACAGGAGCAAAATCCTGTATGCTGCCCTTTTTGCCATCTATATAAATGGAAAATTTGAGAAAGTCTGGATAGTATAATGAAATTAGGATTTGATCTGTATTTCGAGATGTGGAAAAAGGGAGAAATATCCATCAGAAAAGTTGTGTAGTAGTGGTGAATCGAAAAATAAAATCTGAGAGAGTTTTCGAATGTGGGAATCGGAGAATTACAGATAATGAAAAATCAACCATGGGAAAGGGAATGTTTAGTGTTATGGCATGGACATTCCCTTTTCTGGACATAAGGATAATAAGAGGAACAGTTTGCTGGCATCGACAAGATGTATTATAGAAAAAGCCCTGCTTTATGCAAGGCTTTTGAAGTATGAGAAAGATTTTCCTTTACCAGATTCCAAGCACATGCTGCATGGAAAGACTGGCGATCGTGATACCGATCCAACAGCAGAAACCAAGAGCGAGTGGTTTGCCGCCGGTTTTGATCAGCTTGATGATATTCGTATTCAGACCGACTGCACTCATGGCGAGGACGATGAAGAACTTGCTGAGTGTCTTCAGTGGAGTAAATACATCTGCGGATACGCCGGCTGAAGTTGCGATCGTTGTGATCACGGAAGCGAGAACAAAGTAGAGGATGAACATCGGGAAAATCTTTTTAAATTCGACTTTCTTTCCTTCGGCTTTGGAGCTGCGTGTCCGGATAAATGCGAGAACCAGTGTGATCGGGATGATCGCGAGCGTTCTGGTAAGTTTGACCGTAACTGCCTTATCCAGTGTGGCAGAACCGAGCGCGCAGAGCGAATCCCAGGTGGAAGCCGCTGCAGTTACGGAAGAGGTATCGTTGATCGCAGTTCCGGCAAAGATACCGAAGGCTTCCCCGCTTTTGGTTGAGAATCCAAGCAGTGCACCAAGTGACGGGAAGAACAGTGCGGCGAGCATGTTGAAAAAGAAGATAACAGAGATTGCCTGTGCAACTTCTTCATCATCCGCATCAATGACCGGTGCTGTTGCGGCAATTGCAGAGCCTCCGCAGATGGAAGATCCGACACCGACCAGTGTGGAAATATTTCCCGGTACATGCATAACTTTATGTAACAGATATGCAATGATCAGGGACGTTGAAATCGTCGTAACGATAATTGGCAGTGACTGTTTTCCGGTTTCCAGAATCACGGAGAGATTCAGTCCGAAACCGAGAAGGATTACAGCGTACTGAAGAACCTTCTTTGACACAAAAGTAATACCGTCCTGAAACATGGATTTGTTTTTTAATAATAAAGTAATGATCATTCCGGCAAGGATACCGAATACCGGTCCGCCGATGATTGGAAATGTCTGTCCGAGGAACCAACATGGAACGGCGATGACCAGACAAAGTAAGATGCCTTTCCAGCTTTTTGTTATAAAATTCATAGAAATACCCCTTTCAAGTGAAATAAATAAGTTACTCTCATAACAATCTGTCCTATCATAGCATAAAAACAGCAGAATAAAAAGATGAAGGAAGGAAAATTCCCAAAGTAATTTGAGAATAAGGTGGAAATAACGAAAGATTCCCGATATAATAATATGTGATTTTGGGGACAAGGAGGTAAAGTGTGATAAAACGGGAAATCCGGACATTGCACAAAAGAAAGTGATGCATACACTGAAAAAATTTGTAAAATATTATGTGCCGTACAGGACAGTATTCTTTCTGGATCTGATCTGTGCGGCGATCATCAGTCTGGTGGATCTTGCATTTCCACAGATTTTAAGATCACTGACAAAGACTTTATTTACAGAGGATCCGTCACAGATCCTTGGAGCACTTCTGCCGATCGGACTGGCTTTGCTTGTGATGTATATCATACAGACATTTTGTAAATATTATGTCAGCTATCAGGGTCATATGATGGGTGCCAACATGGAACGGGATATGCGTCAGCAGCTCTTTGAGCATTATGAAGAATTGTCTTTTTCTTATTATAGCCAGAATAATTCCGGCCAGATGATGAGCAAACTGGTCAGTGACCTGTTCGATATTTCTGAGTTTGCCCACCATGGTCCGGAGAATCTTTTCATTTCTCTGATCAAAATTGTCGGTGCCTTCATCTTCCTTTTTGTCATCAACAGGAAGCTTGCTCTGCCTCTGATTTTTCTTGTCATTGTCATGTTTTTCTTCTCTTTCCGTCAAAATCAGAAGATGCAGCGGACATTCATGGAAAACAGAAGAAAAATCGGGGATGTCAATGCCAGCCTGCAGGATACTTTAGCCGGCATCCGTGTGGTTCAATCCTTTACAAATGAAGACATCGAGAAAGAAAAGTTCCGACGGAGCAATCAGGCATTCCTTGTTTCCAAAAAAGACAACTACAGATGTATGGGTGAATTCATGAGCTCCAATCTATTCTTCCAGGGCATGATGTATCTTGTCACACTGGTTTATGGCGGTTTCTTAATCGCCAATGGCGAAATGTCTGCTGCCGACCTGGCTATGTATGCCCTGTATATCGGCATCTTCATCAGTCCGATACAGATTCTGGTAGAACTGATGGAAATGATGCAGAAGGGTCTTTCCGGTTTCCGCCGTTTTCTTGATGTTATGGAAACCGTGCCGGATATTCAGGATGCACCGGATGCCGTGGATCTTGCCAATGTGAAAGGTCATGTCTGCTATGAAGATGTCTCCTTCCATTACAGCGACGATGAGACAACCGTTCTCTCCCATGTATCCATTGATATTCCTGCCGGCAGATCCGTCGCACTGGTCGGCCCTTCCGGCGGCGGTAAAACAACCATATGCTCCCTGCTGCCCCGCTTCTACGATGTAACCGATGGCCAGATCACAATTGATGGTCACGATGTCCGCACCCTCACTCTAAAAAGTCTGCGAAGCCGGATTGGCGTTGTACAGCAGGATGTCTATCTGTTCTCCGGATCCATCCGCGATAACATTGCTTACGGCAAACCAGATGCCTCAGAAGAAGAAATTATTGCAGCTGCCAAACGTGCCAATATCCACGACTTCATTATGGAATTGCCCGATCAATATGATACCTTTGTCGGTGAACGCGGTGCCAGACTTTCCGGCGGCCAGAAGCAACGTATTTCCATTGCCCGGGTCTTCTTGAAGAATCCGCCGATTCTTATTCTTGATGAAGCAACCAGTGCCCTGGACAACGAAAGTGAGCGATGGATCCAGCACAGTCTGGAGGAACTCTCCAGAAACCGTACAACGATCACCATCGCTCACCGTCTGTCCACTATTAAAAATGCAGATGAAATCATTGTCCTAACTGAAAACGGCATTGCCGAACGTGGAACACATGAAACACTGCTTGATAAAAATGGCATTTATGCAGCCTATTACAACATGACCTAATATTGATTCAGTAAACCTATTCACTCATATATGGTATTCTTCCCTGAAACATTTCGCACGGGTGTGCGACGTTTCATAGAAGAACACGATATATTCAACCGTCAATAAGAAACCAGCCCTTTCCTACAGCGGGTTCGTCATATCCTCACAAATCATTTCCATGGCCGCACACAGGCCTGTTTCCAGTGAATCGATTCGGACATATTCTTCTCTTGTATGCTGTCCGCCGCCCAGATAGACGCCGAAGCAGATGGCCGGTATGCCCATGGACAATGGAATATTGCAGTCTGTGGATCCGCTTCCGAACATCGGCATCACACCGGTATTTCTGAAAATAATCCCTTCTGCCCGCTTCTGCAGCTCCGCCATTTTCTTTTTGTCTACCTGACCCATAGAAGGTCTGTCCCCGATCATCTCAATATCCACTCTAGCATCTTCACGATCTGTATATTTATCAATAATCGCTGACATTTCTCTTTCCATCAGCTCCAGTCCCATCATTCTGTCTGAACGATATTCATAGAGAATCTTCACATCCTGAGCAATGGTATTCACTGATGTACCGCCTTCGATCAATCCTACATTGTACGTCGTTTTCCCGGCATCGTATTGGTGTCTATCTCATAAAATCATGAATCATATCCGCAGCCACCGCAATCGCATTGGTCGCTCCAAAATCTGCATAGGAATGTCCACCAGTAGTCCGAATACGAATCTCATAACGTCTCGAACCGACAGCCCAGACGGTTCCCGCATTGTATCCGCAATCGTAAGAAACCAACTGCCCGATTCTTCCTGTATACTGTTTCACAAGAGCTCTGCATCCCTTCAAATTGCCAAGTCCCTCCTCACAGGAATTCAAGGCAAAAACCATGGTTTGTTTTGGCACAATCTTTTTCTCAGATAAATATTTCAAAGTCATCAGAATCGCACACACATTGGTGGTATCATCCCCAACTCCCGGCGCCTTAATGCAGCCGTCTTCCACAACAACCGGAATCTCTGTCTCATCAGGGACAAACGTATCCGTATGCGCCATAAAAATATGCACCGGTGCCTCCAAATCACTGCCTTTTACCTCACAGATCACATTCTTCGCATCATCAATAAATGCCTGGTCATATCCTAACTGATGCAGATGCTCACAGATAAACGCCGCTCTCCTTTCCTCATGATGGGACGGCGCCGGAATTGCTGTCAACTGACAGATCAACGCTTTGTATTCCTCAAAATGTTCCTTTGCAAAAGTTTTTATATCCATACAAATACCTCCCTAACGCCGATGACTCAATCACTCAGCGATATCTTTAATGCTCGAATTACAGAAAAAAATAAAAACCGCCGCCACTGCCGAAAGACTTCGACAGGCAGCGACGGCCTCCTGATTC
>ENA-OQDC01001165-OQDC01001165.1-human-gut-metagenome-genome-assembly--contig:-NODE-1165-length-14337-cov-8.204011_pt1 | contig 14337 bp, 11 predicted proteins | sample MGYA00242770_ERZ504601 | MGnify/ENA primary metagenome ERZ504601 (study PRJEB26092, sample SAMD00036305) | human gut metagenome | host: Homo sapiens | study: EMG produced TPA metagenomics assembly of...
TTTCTGCTGAAGCAGCTTTTGCATTTACAACCTCATACACTATGGAATCAATATCTTCTTGAGAAAGATCGATGGTATCCATTTTATATGTCCATTTGTAGGGCACAGGTTCTTTGTTGATTTCATCAAAGTATCTGTAGATTCTATCTTCGAGTTCTTTCTTGCTTTCCACACGGATTCCACCCAGCATCTGCTTTGTCATTTTACTGAAAAAACCTTCAATCATGTTTAACCAGGAACCATGTTTGGGTGTAAATACAAACTCAAAACGTCCAGAAACCGTATTCAGATATTCCTGGGTTTCTTTGGAGGTATGTGCAGAGTGATTATCCAGAATAATCCGAATCATATCGCCCTTTGGATATTTTTCATCAAGTTTCTTTAGAAAAGTCACAAAGTCAGAACTTTTATGAGTTTCACTTACTAATGGAATTGCTTCTCCTGAGAGCAAATCAATCGCTGCAAGCAGGGAGAGGGTTCCCAGCCTGACATACTCATAATCTCGCTGATAGCCATTGCTTTTATCTGTATTCGGAATCGGTGGACGGTCTTCACCTGTGGTAGCAATTGCCTGAATTCCTGGCTTTTCATCATAAGACAGGGTATGTACGGCATCTTTCTCAAAGGGAATCAGTTTTCCATCCTTGTCAAACTGCATTTCAATCTGCTTGTAGATAACAAGGACATCATGCATTTTTGCATCAAACTCAGGATCCCGTCTTTCGCAGTAATAGGACACCTGAAACGGTTTGATCCTTGCATTGCTCAGAATTTTCCGAAGCGTTGTTTCAGCTACTGTTGCCATACGAGGATGTCCTTCCGTTTCTGCTATAGAGTTGATGAATTTCCTGAAACTCATGGGATACCAGAATTCAGCAGAATAGCCGTAATCCTTCGGTTTTTGGCAGGCTTTACTGATTACCCAGGTGATATCGTCATCGGTGATTTCCGCTTTTCTTCCACGGCCTTTGTTATCACGTAAAGAAGCTTCAACACCGTTCTCTTTAAATTTGTTAAGACAACGTTTTACCACACTGATTCCAATATCCAGTTTGTCAGCAATTGCTTCGTTAGATGCACCCTCAGATTTGAGCAGAAGGATCCTAGCACGTTGATAAACGCGAATTTCCAAAGTGCTCTGAGTCAGCAGTTTATTTAAGTAAGATTTATCATCGTCTGTTAAAGAAATAGTTTTAATTGTATTAGGCATAATTGGCACCTCCGATGGTTCAATTATACCATAATAGGAATGTGAATTAAAATAGTTTGTTATTTAAAGTGGATTATACTAGTCGATAACCTTCCGGCTTTTTATCCTTTTGAAATTTGTATTGTTGAGTGCCTACGCTGCGGAGTCGGAAGAAACTTCTTATTGCGACTGCCAGCGGAAAGCAGGGTGTTCCTGAGCAGGTGCATTAGCGTAGAGCGTTCCGAAGACACTTTGCAGCGTTTGTTAGAGAAAGTAAATCGAGTGCCATTGCACGAAGATTTCCACTTTCGAGTTACAAACGGTCAACGGGCTGAGGTAAAGCGGGCTCTGCACTGCGAAGGAATATCCTGCTTTCTGCGTCCGCTTCGCCGCAAAGAAGCTTTCTGATTTACAAGCATATCCCCCAACAACTACAAATTTACAAATTCCTCTTCTTCGTACTCACTACTTTTTCTTCATAGCACGTAAAGATCTCATCTACATCTTCTTTCTTCAATTTCGGTGTCACAAGGCTTACCAGCGGAACAATCACCAGACCTGCTACCATTGCAGCAGCACCGGCATTGATCGGTGATGCGATATAGCCTATGAACATATTAGAAACCGTAATACCGACTCCGGCAATAAATCCTGCCCAGACTCCTGCTCTTGTCACACCTTTCCAGTACAGACCATACAGAAACGGTGCAAGAAATGCTCCTGCAAGAGCTCCCCATGAAATTCCCATAAGCTGAGCAATAAAGGTCGGCGGATCCAGTGCGATCACCACCGATACAACGATAAAAAATACAATCAGGATCTGCATTGTAATGATCTGCTTTTTTTCGCTCATCTCTTTCATAATGTTATCTTTCAGCAGATCCAGTGTCATCGTTGAGCTGGATGTCAGTACCAGTGAGGAAAGTGTTGACATTGATGCGGAAAGCACCAGAACAACTACAATTCCGATCAGAATATCCGGCAGTTTTGAAAGCATGGAAGGAATAATACTGTCGTAAACGACCGCTCCGGTTTCTGCATTATAAATTTCTGCACTGTCAAATAATCTTCCAAATCCACCCAGGAAATAACATCCTCCTGAAATCACAATAGCAAAAAGTGTAGAGATCACTGTTCCCGTATTAATAGACTTTTCATCTTTGATCGCATAAAATTTCCCGATCATCTGCGGAAGTCCCCATGTTCCGAGTGAAGTCAGGATCACCACGCCCAGCAGATTCAGCGGATCCGGTCCGAAAAACGATGTAAATGCTCCGGGCTGTCCCATCGTTGCAGGGACATCACTTGGGATCTGTGCCATCTTAGAGACAGCTTCCATAAAGCCGCCCTGACCGTTCAATACAGAAGCAATCACCGCAACAATTCCGAACAGCATAATAATCCCCTGAATAAAGTCATTGATCGCTGTTGCCATATATCCGCCCAGAATCACATAAATTGCCGTAAACACTGCCATTGCGATCACACACCACGTATAAGGAATATTAAATGCCATTCCAAAAAGCCTGGACAACCCATTATAGACGGATGCTGTATACGGGATCAGAAATACAAACACAATCACCGATGCTACGATCTTCAGTGCTTTACTGCCATATCTCTGTCCGAAGAAATCCGGCATCGTCTTTGCTCTCAGATGCTGTGTCATGACCTTCGTTCTTCTTCCAAGAACAACCCATGCCAGCAGACTTCCGATCAATGCATTTCCGATTCCGATCCAGGTACTTGCAATTCCGTATTTCCATCCAAACTGTCCCGCATATCCTACAAATACAACTGCGGAAAAATAGGAGGTTCCATATGCAAATGCAGTCAGCCACGGACCTACCGAACGCCCGCCAAGTACGAACCCGTCTACACTTTTCACATGTCTCCTGGAATAAAATCCAACGCCAACCATCACTGCAAAAAATATGATCAGCAAAAATAATTTAATCCCCATCTCTTTTCTTTTTCCTCTCTTCCTCTTCCTTTTTATCCTTCGTTTTGTTCTTCGCTTTAAACCGTTACGCTTTAAAGTATTAAAGTGATTTTGTATAGAATAACACGGGACAATCACCCGTGTCAATTCTTTTCTGAAGATTCGATGATGTTTCTATTCTTCTGCCTGTTCCGGTTCTTCCTCATCTTCCATATATCGATGTTCTTCATCATAAAATCTGATCAATGCCTGCGTCCCCAGTTCTCCATATCCTTCTGCCTCCAGTTCTTCATAATTCGCAAGAACCATACTTAAGACATCCAGTGATAACCCTTTCCGGTTTGCCTCGATCAGGGCAAGCTTCATATCTTTAATAAAATGCTTCATGAAAAATCCCGGTGCATAATCTCCTGCAATGATCTTTGGTCCAAATGTATCTAACTGCTTACTTCCTGCTGCCCCTGTAGAAACAGATCGCATCACTACATCCAGATCCAGCCCCTGCTCTTTGGCATAAGTAAGAGCCTCACATACACCGGAAAGTGTTCCGGCGATCATGATCTGGTTTGCCAGCTTACAGTGCTGACCTTTTCCGGCTTCTCCCTGGTAATTGATGTTCGTTCCCATCGCCTCAAAAAGCGGCATACATACTTCAAAATCTTCCTTATCTCCACCCACAAGAATGGATAACGTTCCTGCTTTCGCTCCTGTATCTCCTCCGGTCACCGGTGCATCCAGCACGTGAAATCCCCGCTTCGTTCCCTCTGCATAAATCTTTTCTGCAATCTGAGGACTGGTTGTTGTCATGTCAATCAGATAAGCCCCCTTCGATGCACAGTCAAGGATATTCCCCTCATCAAAATAAACTTCTTCCACATCCTGTGGGAATCCTACGATCGTAATCACTGCATCACATTCACTGACGCACTCTCTGATCGATTCATGAAAGATTGCACCTTCACTGATAACATCTTCAACCTTTGCTTTTGTCCGGGCATAGATATGAAGTTCAAATCCTGCTTTCATAAGATTTCTTACCATGGATTTTCCCATGATGCCTACGCCAATAAAACTAATCTTTTTCACGCTTTATTCCCCCTGCTTTTCGGCTACTTCTCCCTGCTTTTTATAAATACTGTAGGCAGGTACAAATCCACGTACAGAAGAAAGTGGATAAATATTACTGTGACTTCCAACAACAGTTCCTGGATTCAGGACACTTCCGCATCCGACTTCCACTTCATCCCCCAGCATCGCACCAAACTTTTTCATGCCTGTCTCGATCTTCTCTCCGTCTGCTTTTACAACAACCAGTTTCTTGTCTGATTTCACATTGGATGTGATCGAGCCTGCTCCCATATGAGATTTATATCCCAATACAGAATCTCCTACATAATTATAATGTGGTACCTGTACTTTGTTAAACAAGATCACATTTTTCAACTCGGTCGAATTGCCTACAACAGCACCCTCTCCTACAATCGCATTTCCACGGATAAATGCACAATGACGGATTTCTGCATCCTTCCCAATGATCGCCGGTCCATTGATAAATGCAGTCGGTGCTACTTTTGCACTCTTTGCGATCCATACATTTTCTCCACGCTTCTCATAGTCATCTTCGCTCAGCGTCTTTCCCAGCTCCAGGATAAAGCTGCTGATCTTCGGAAGTACTTCCCATGGATAAGTCACTCCTTCAAAAATATCCTTTGCTATTGTCCGATCCAATGTATAAAGTTTTTTTACTGTTAATGCTTCTGTCATCTTTTTTCCCTTTCTACGCTTTGAATTTTCTGTACCCGGTACAAAGATCTACCTCATTGACAAGTTCTTTTCCATCAAGGAATGCCTCCAGATTCTCTCCCGCGATCTTTACAACTGTATCAAGGATCTGCCTCATATGGTAATTGCCCGATACATGTGGTGTGATCAGAAGATTGGGAAGATCCCACAAAGGAGAATCTGCCGGAAGCGGTTCCTCCTCCGTCACATCCAGAATTGCACCTCCTAAATGACCTTCAACAAGCATTTTTTTCAATGCTTCTCCCGGGATCAGGCTTCCACGCCCTACATTGATGAGGATTGCTCCCGGTTTCATTTTCTTCATCCGCTCCAGGTCAAACATCCCTGCTGTCTCCCCTGTTCCCGGCATACAGCACGCAACGATATCCGCTTTCGGAAGCAGACGGTCTAAATCTTCCTGCTGACAGACTTCTTTTATATAATCCGGTCTGGCTGCTTTATGCTTTCTCACACCGATCACTTCACTGCCCAGTGCATGCATTTTTTCCGCAAACTGACTTCCAATATCACCAAGTCCCACAACAAGCGTCACCGAATCACGGATTGACAGCACTTCTCCCTCGTCCTTCCACAGATGCTGCTCCATATTTTTCTGATACAGATGCAGCTTTTTCCGCAGCATCAATACTCCAGCCAGCATATATTCTGAAATTGCCAGCCCGTAAGCTCCTGTGGCATTTGCCAGCTTTGTATCCGGCATGAGGACTCCTGATGCCGTATATTCTGTCGATCCGGCACTGTCAAGCTGGAGAAACTTTAACTTTTTAGCCTTAGGGACCAGCTCTACAGGGATATTTCCCAGAATGATCTCCGCATCCACCACATCTGAGACGGTTATTTCCTCTTTTGTCCTGTAGCAGAACTGAAATTCCTTCCCCTTTTCTTCCAGAAACTTCCGGTCTTTTTCCCGTACCGGAATGGTTACAAGTATTTTTTTCATTTTCTACCTCTTTTATAAAATGCAGCTGCATGGTCATAACACGCACGTAGCTGATACTGATTATTCAATCCTTTCACGCCCACAGTCCTGACCGTTACAAAATGATCCAGCTTCTGCATATATTCCTCGGAAGTGATCGTTCCTTCTGCCACGTAGTTCAGTCCTTTTTCCCAGCTTGCTGTCAGCTCCGGATTCAAAAGTGATTTGATTGAATGATCAACCACATCATAAACCATCTCTCCCTGAAGCGTCGGCGTGATCACCTGCGTCTTCTTATTCAGAGAAAGATATTTAATATTGATCAGCTTTTTCAGGATTTCTGCACGAGTCGCACTCGTTCCGATTCCACTGCCCTTGATCTGAGCCCGCAATTCCTCGTCTTCAATCAACTGTCCTGCATTCTCCATCGCAAGAATGATCGAACCGGAATTATATCTTTTCGGTGGAGACGTTTCTCCCTCTTTGATATTCAATGCCCTGACCGGAAGCACTGCCCCCTTCTTCAGTGATTTGATCACCTCAAACAATGCAGTATCCAGTCCCTGTTCTTCCTCTGCTCCATCTGCTCCGCTTTCTTTTTCTTCCTCTTCTTTCATGCTGCCTTCCGGTTTTCCTTTTGCGGAAGTATTCCTGCCTTTCGGAACTCCTGCCACTTTCAGATACCCCTCTTCTGCCAGTACTTTAAAGTTGGAGAAAAAGCGTTCTTCTTTGATGGAGGATACGATTGCAACTTTCTGATATACGGCAGGCGGATAAAAAATACTTAAAAAACGCCGTACGATCAGATCATAGACCCGGTGTGCTGTCGGTGCAACAGAACTTAAAGCATTCAGTCCCTGCCCCGTCGGAATGATAGCATAATGATCTGTGATCTGCTTATCATTTACATATCTGGGTCTTTGCAAGTCCTTATAATTTCCAAATGCCTGGATATCTTTCAGATAAGGTGCCCGCCATCGGATATTTTGACAGACCGTTCAGATTGCGGGATATCTCTTTTGCCACTGCTGTGGAAAGCACCCTTGCATCTGTTCTCGGATAGGTTACAAGCTTCTTTTCATACAGTTCCTGCACAATCCGCAACGTCTCATCCGGACTGATCTTAAATCTTTTGGAACAGTCATTCTGCAATTCTGCCAGATTATATAAAAGCGGTGGATTTTTCTTTTCCCTTTTTCTTCTCAATCGATTCGATCCGACAGACCGGACCCTCTTTCTGATCCACACCTTCCAGCAAAAACCGGATCAGTTCTTCTGCTTTTTCTCTTTCCTTAAATCCATTTTCCTTATAGAGATCATATGACTCAAAGTATCGTGAGCCTTTGACTGCTTTCCATTCTCCCTCAAACTGATGCCCCTGTGCATCAATCGTACTGACGACTCTGTAAAATGGAGTCTTTACAAAATCCCGGATTTCTCTTTCTCTCCTGACCACCATTCCCAGCACACATGTCATAACCCGACCGACTGAGATCACCGAATACTTCGTATGGAGATAGTTGGAAATGCTATTTCCATATTTTAATGTCAGCAGCCTCGAAAAGTTGATTCCCATCAGATAATCTTCTTTCGCTCTCAGATAAGCTGAAGCTGCCAGGTTGTCATATTCGGAAAGATCTTTTGCTTCACGGATCCCACGCAGGATTTCTTCTTCCGTCTGCGAATCGATCCAGACTCTTCGCCGTTCCTTTCCCTTTACATGAGCCTCCTGTTCAACCAGCCGGTAAATGTATTCTCCCTCACGTCCTGAGTCGGTACAGACATAAATCCGGTCTACATCCTCTCTCGTCAAAAGCCCGCTGACAATCTGAAACTGCTTTGCAACCTGCGGGATCACCTCATATTTAAAATCATCCGGAATAAATGGCAGTGTATCCAGACTCCATTTTTTCAGTGCCGGATCATACTCCTCAGGATAACTCATTGTCACAAGATGTCCTACACACCACGTAACAATCGCATTCTCCGACTCCATGTATCCGTCCCGGTTCTTTGCATTTAATTTCAAAGCTTTTGCAAACTCTCTTGCAACACTTGGTTTTTCCGCTATGTAGATTGATTTTCCCATAAATATGCCAGTCTTTTCTCTTTCTATTCAATATGGAAACGATAAGCGGTCTTTGTATCGTAAGTTTCCCCTTTTTTGCAGATTGCTTCAGGAAAATTTTTCTGATGGACCGCATCCGGATAATTCTGTGTCTCCAGGCACACTGCATCCCGCTTCTGATAGACTGCCCCATTCCTTCCTGCTTCATTTTCCAGGAAATTGGCTGTATAAACCTGAACTCCCGGACGGTCTGTCCATACTTCCATGACGATACCGCTTTCATCTCCAGTCACTTCTGCTACTTTATCAAATCTGCCCTCGTTTTTCAATACCCAGTTATGGTCGTAACCATTTCCAAGTATCAGTGGTTCATACGCTGCATCAATCTCCGCTCCCAGTTCTTTTGTACTTCTGAAATCCATCGGTGTTCCATCTACAGAACAGACTTCTCCTGTCGGTATGGACTGAGCATCAGCCGGGGTAAAAGCATCAGATAAAAGCTGCATTCTATGATGTAATACAGAGCCGCTTTTATGACCGTTCAGATTGAAATAACTGTGGTTTGTCATATTAATTACCGTATCCTGATCAGGTACAGCTTCATAATGAATCGTCAGCCCATTTTCCTCGTCCAGCGTATAGGTAACTTTCATGTCCAACGCTCCCGGATATCCCTGATCTCCATCCGGGCTGTGCAGAAGAAAGGTTACATGGTCATCCCCGTTTTCGACGACCCTCCACATCCGTTTCTGATAGACATCCGGTCCGCTGTGCAGATTATTTTTCCCGTCATTCTCTGCCAGCTTATAATCAATCCCGTTAATCGTCACACACGCACCACCGATCCGGTTTGCATTTCTTCCGACAATTGCACCGATCGCTGCCGTTCCATTTTCATAACCGGCTGCATCCTCATACCCAAGTACCACTTCTACCGGATTTTTATCTTGATCCAAAACGGTCACATTCACAAGGGTCGCTCCAAAGTCAGAGACCTGCACTTCCATCCCTGCGTCATTTTTCATTTTATAAAGATAAGGTTTACTGCCGTCTTTCGTTATCCCGAATTTCTGAATCTGAAGTTTTTCCATTTTATTCTCTCTTCTCCTATTTTCTTCGTCTGAAAAATCCTAACACTCTTTTTATTACGCCTGTATTTTTCTGTTCACGCATCTCCCTGGTTTCTTCCTTTCTTGCATGAAGTGCCTCCTGCATAAATGTCTCCTGTGCATTGATCTTTCTTCCGCTTTCTGCTTTCTTATGGTAAGTGCCATCTTCTGCCATTTCTCTTGCTTTCACATTATCTGCAAGCATCACTTTTAACTGATGGAGCAGACGTTTTTTGACTGCCTCATCATAAACCGGGCATGCTACCTCAACTCTCTTTTCTGTATTTCTGGTCATCATATCAGCCGAACCAATGTAGATCTTCGTCTTTTCACCTTTTCCAAACACAAATACTCTCGGATGCTCTAAATACCGTCCGACAATACTTGTCACCCTGACATTCTCCGTATGTCCCGGTACCTGCGGTAAGATACAGCAGATTCCCCGCACGATCAGATCTACTTTAACACCCGCACAGGATGCCTCTTCCACTTTTCTGATAAAATCTACATCCGTTACGGAATTCATTTTCATGATGATCCTGCCTGCAGATCCCTTTTCAATCTCTTCATCCATCGTGGCAAGAACTCTTGCTTTTAAACTGACCGGTGAAACGATCAGGTGTCTGTATGCACCATGAAGATTTCCAATGGACATATTTTTGAAAAATTCTGCCGCATCCGTACCAATCTCCTGATTCGCCGTCATCAGGGAATAATCCGTATACATCTTTGCAGTCTTTTCGTTGTAGTTCCCTGTTCCGATCTGGGTAATGTAACGGATTTCATTTTTATTGTTCGGCTCACTCTTACTTCTATAAGTGATCAGGCAGATCTTGGAATGTACCTTATAGCCTTCAAATCCATATAACACCCGGCATCCTGCCTCTTCTAAACGTTCTGACCACTCGATATTATTCTGTTCATCAAATCTCGCACGCAACTCGATCAGTACCGTTACCTCTTTTCCGTTCTCCGCTGCGGCACAAAGATATTCTACCAGCCGTGCCTTCTTTGCCAGACGGTAGATCGTGATCTTGATCGTCAGCACATCCGGATCTGACGCTGCCTCCCGGATCATCTGCAGGAACGGCTCCATGCTCTCATAAGGATAGCTTAAAAGTACATCTTTCTTTTTTACCTGTTCCATCACACTGCCTTCATGGAGCATTGCCGCCGGCTGTGGGGAAAATGGCTCATCCACAAGTGTCCGCTTCATTGACTCAGGCAGTTTATCTGCAATCGCGAAGATAAAATCCAGCTTCATCGGCATCTTTGTCCTGAAAATACATTCCGGCCCGATCTTAAATTTTTCACAGAAATACTTTTCCAGCTCTTTGCTCAGTGGATTAGCTGCCTCCAGACGCACAACCGCCATTTTTTTCCGCTTATGAAGCGTCTCTTTCATAATATGCCTGAAATCCCCATGGTCTGCATAAGCCTCATCATCCGGTGATACATCTGCATTCCGCGTCACACAGATATAATTCTTATCTGAAACCTGATACTGGTTAAATACCAGTTCTGCAAATTCCAGAATGATCTTTTCCATTCTGATATAACGGATATCATATCCTGGAAGATACAGAATATTGGAAATATACTGAGGAACAGGAATAATTCCCAGCATTGCTTTATCTCCCTGCTTTAAATTTGCCACCACATAAATCTCTTTACTCAGAAGATGCGGAAACGGGTGATTTGCGTCTACGATCTGAGGTGAAAGCACCGGCAGAACCTCTTCTTTAAAATACTTTTTTACAAATTTCTTTTCCTGCTGCTCCAGTTCTTTGAAATCCAGCCCACACACACCATAGGGATGAAGCTGCTTTTTAATCTCCGCATAAGTCTTATCCCGTTCCTTATAAAGCGGAGAAACCGCACGATAAATCGCATCAAGCTGTTGCTTTGCTGTCATACCTGAACGCTGATCGATCTTTTTATCATCTGTTGCTGCCAGATCGTACAGACTTCCTACACGGATCATAAAAAACTCATCCAGATTGCTGGTAAAGATTGCAACAAACTTCATCCGCTCCATCAGAGGTACACTTTCATCTCTCGCTTCTTCCAGCACTCTCTGATTAAACCGAAGCCACGATAACTCCCGATTCTGCGTAAAATCCGGTATTTCCTTTTGCTCATATTCATTCCCCTTTTCCATATATGTGTCCTGATATACGATTATTTTGATACCAGGGTCAAAAGGTCTGACACCACGTGTGCTCGCACACTAGTGGTAGAATGACCTTGTGACCCGCCCCAATATGAGCATAAAAGTGGCACGTAAGCACCACGATATGCGAATGTTGGGTAGGATTGTGGGAGCACGTAGTGCGTAACAATCCGTAGGTATCATAGTCGAGGGCTTTTGACCCCGACATCTTATTTTTCAAGATATTCCTCCAACGCTTCCAACTGTCTTTCCATATAATGATAACCATGCTCATAAAATGCGTAAAGAGCCTCTCGGTTCCGTTCCAGCCTTGATACCGGCTTCACATGGGGACGGATCACAAAGATCTCTCCCTTCCGCTCCAGCACATCCAGATAATTCATCGTCTTATTATACATAAAACTTCTCCGTAAAATCGTCCGCACCACATTTGGATAAGAACTGTAAGCCTTTCTGTAAAGCTTCTGCATTGCAGGAGAAAGTACTTTTTTCCTGTAACCGGCATTTTTTGTCAGCACAACTACAATCTTCTCATTCCCGATTTCCTTTGCCCTGCGGATCGGTACTGAATCAGCCAGTCCTCCGTCTAAATACGGAACATCCTCAATATTTACGATCGGAGTCAGAAGCGGCATACTGCTCGACGCCCGGCAGATTTTCATCAGTCTGTCCCGATCTTCCTCTTCTGACATATATTCTGCCTTTCCGGTCAGGCAGTTTGTCGTAACCAGTTCACAATTCATCGGTGAACTGAAATATGTATCAAAATCAAACGGGATCAGTTCATTCGGAAACCGGTCAAAGATCAAATCCATATTCATCATGCTCTTTGTACGGATCGTATCCCTGATCCCATAAATATATTTTCCATACTGCTCATCGGGAATCATACAGTCTCTTGTCCTCCCCGGCTGCCTGGATACATAATCCAGTGCATTGCACGCTCCTGCCGATACCCCGATCACATCTGACATATAAATTTCTTTCTCCATAAGGCAATCCAGCACACCTGAGGTAAAGATTCCTCTTGTCGCCCCGCCTTCAAGTACGATTGTAGCTTTTTTTATCGCCATAATTTTCCTCTTTTCCTGAATCTATGTCTTTTTGTCTTCCATAGTTTATTATATCTTTTTCATTCCGAAAGAACAACGGTTTTCTTACGGAAATGCAGCTTGCTTTTTTATCAATCAAGATTCCTTTTCTCCCGTAAATACTTGTGTAAATACTTGCCTTTTTACTTTCACCCATGTTAATATAAGCGTTGATGTTTATTTTAATGTATGACTGATAAGGAGATCATTATGATTAGTGCAAATAACGTAACCCTCCGCGTCGGGAAAAAGGCGCTGTTTGAAGACGTTAATATCAAATTTACAGAAGGGAACTGCTATGGTATGATCGGTGCCAATGGTGCAGGAAAATCTACTTTCCTTAAGATTCTTTCCGGTCAGCTTGAGCCGACTCAGGGAGATGTCGTGATCACTCCGGGAGAGCGTCTTTCTTTCCTGCAGCAGGATCATTTCAAATATGATGAATTTCCGGTTCTTGATACCGTTATCATGGGAAATGCCCGCCTGTACGAGATTATGAAAGAAAAAGAAGAAATCTATGCAAAAGAAGATTTCACTGATGAAGACGGAATCAAAGCCAGTGAACTGGAAGCTGAGTTTGCTACCATGAACGGCTGGGAGGCTGAATCGGATGCTGCCAACCTTCTGAACGGACTCGGAATTGATACCGAACTTCACTACAAATACCTGAAAGAACTGACCGGATCTGAAAAGGTAAAGGTTCTGCTTGCCCAGGCATTATTTGGAAATCCCGACATCCTGCTTCTTGACGAGCCAACGAACCACCTGGATCTCGATGCCATTGCATGGCTGGAAGAATTTCTTATCAATTTTGATAATACCGTCATCGTCGTATCTCATGACCGTTATTTTCTGAATAAAGTATGTACACAGATTGCAGATATTGATTACGGTAAGATCCAGCTCTATGCCGGAAACTATGATTTCTGGTATGAATCCAGCCAGCTCCTCATCCGTCAGATGAAAGAAGCTAATAAGAAAAAAGAAGAAAAGATCAAAGAACTTCAGGACTTTATTTCCCGGTTCAGTGCCAATGCTTCCAAATCCAAGCAGGCAACATCCAGGAAACGTGCTCTTGAAAAGATCCAGCTTGATGAGATCAAGCCATCCAGCCGTAAATATCCATACATCGACTTCCGTCCGAACCGTGAAATTGGAAATGAAGTCCTGACCGTAGAAGGACTTTCCAAGACCATCGACGGAGAAAAAATCCTTGATAATATCAGCTTTACTCTTGGACGTGAAGATAAAGTTGCTTTTGTCGGAGGCAATGAATTTGCAAAGTCGATCCTCTTTAAGATCCTGATCGGTGAAATGGAACCGGATGAAGGGACTTACAAATGGGGCGTTACAACCTCTCAGGCTTATTTCCCGAAAGATTTCGGTGGAGAATTTGATAATGATTATAATATCACAGAATGGCTGACTCAGTATTCTGAAGAGAAAGATGTTACTTATGTCCGTGGTTTCCTCGGAAGAATGCTTTTTTCAGGGGAAGATGGAGTGAAAAAGGTTGCTGTCCTTTCCGGTGGCGAAAAAGTTCGCTGCCTCCTCTCCAAAATGATGATCTCAGGTGCAAATGTCCTGCTCCTCGATGAGCCGACCAACCACCTGGACATGGAATCCATCACTGCACTCAATAACGGACTGATCAAGTTCCCGGGAGTCCTGCTCTTCACATCCCGTGACCATCAGATCGTACAGACGACCGCAAACCGCATTATGGAAATCGTTCCGGGTGGTAAACTTATTGATAAGATCACGACTTACGATGAATATCTTGAAAGCGATGAGATGGCAAGAAAGAGACAGACCTATTCTGTACAGACAGATGATGAAGATTAAAATTTGTAGTTGTTGGGGTGATACGCTTGTAAAGAAAAAGACTTCTTTATAGCGAATCGGACGCGGAAAGTAGGGATATTCCTTCGCGGTGCAGGCCCGCTTTACCTCAGCCCGTTGACCGTTTGTAACTCGAAAGTGGAAATCTTCGTGCAATGGCACTCGATTTACTTTCTCTAACAAACGCTGCAAAGTGTCTTC
>ENA-OQDC01001167-OQDC01001167.1-human-gut-metagenome-genome-assembly--contig:-NODE-1167-length-14327-cov-4.719437_pt1 | contig 14327 bp, 10 predicted proteins | sample MGYA00242770_ERZ504601 | MGnify/ENA primary metagenome ERZ504601 (study PRJEB26092, sample SAMD00036305) | human gut metagenome | host: Homo sapiens | study: EMG produced TPA metagenomics assembly of...
GTCACGCACGAAGGTGGGCTCGTAAAGCTTGTCCTCGTAGAAGTGCTCCCACAGGTGTTCGACGAGCTTGCCGTGGTTCTCCACGTCGTCGCGCTCCACGCCGAGCTTGTCGGCGATGGCGCCCAAATGCTCAACGGAGGTGCCGGGATGCTCAGGGCCGCCGTTCGGCACGATTTCCTCGCCCAATGCCTCGGACAGCGAATCGTACATGCTGATGGTCTTCCATTCGCCGCCGAAGTCGTATTCGGTGCCGTCGAGCAGGGTGACCTTGTGCGAGCCGTAGACGTCCATGGCGGTCTTCTGCACGAGCTCCTTGACCAGCTGGCCGATGGAATCATAGGTGCCATAGGCCTGGTAGGCCTCGACCATGGTGAATTTCGGGGGCGTGCGTGGCGTCGACGCCCTCATTGCGGAAGTCGCGGTTGATTTCGAACACGCGGTCGATGCCGCCGACCAGGCAGCGCTTGAGGAACAGTTCCGGGGCGATGCGAAGGTACAGGTCAAGGTCGAAGGCGTTCATGTGCGTGGTGAACGGGCGGGCGGCCGCGCCACCGTGCAGGGTCTGCAGCATCGGGGTTTCGACCTCGAGGAAGTCGTGGTCGTCAAAGGTGCGGCGCAGGGAGGCCACGGCCTTGGAGCGGTTACGCACCATGTTGCGGATGTTCTCGTCCGCGATCATGCCGATGTACGGCTTGCGGGTGCGGGTGTCTTCGTTCAGGTCCTTGTGCAGGGCCGGCAGCGGCTGCAGGGCCTTAGAGGCGATAGCCCACTCAGTGGCGAATACGGACAGCTCGCCGGTCTTGGAGGCGATGACGCGGCCCTTGAGGTACAGGTGATCGCCAAGGTCGACGAGCTGCTTGAACTGCTTGAGCGAGTCGGCGCCAATCTCCTTCTTGGAGATCATGCCCTGAATCTTGGTGCCGTCACCGGCGGACAGCTGCACGAAGCACAGGCCGCCCGCGTTGCGCAGGAACAGCACGCGGCCAGCAATGCCGACCATGTCTTCGGTCTCTTCGCCAGCCTCGAGCTTGCCGTCATACTTGGCGCGGACCGCCTCGATGGTGTCGGTGACGTCCAAGTGCACCGGGTAGGGGGCAATGCCGGCCTCAAGCATCATCGCGCGCTTGGCCACGCGCATCTGCACCTGCTCGGGGTGAGCCAGCGGGCCGAACTCCTTGTTGGAGGGGTCCACGGCTTCGTCCAGCGTGGCACCGGACTTGATCTTCTCGCGGATGGTGGCGTCCTGCTTGAGCAGCATTTCCGCACGTTCGACGGTGCTCATCTGCGGGACGGCCGGGGTTTCATTCTCAGTGTTTTCGGTATTTTCGACAACTTCAGCCATGATTCATCAGTGTACGCAAGGCCGGCGATTATGAGCCCGGCAGACCGCACGGCCATCTGAACACCCGCTCACATGACGCAAAACCGGCTCTGCACAAGGCTTGAGAGACCTGTACACATGGCGAATCCACCATCACGCAACACTCGCGACATGCCGATTTGCATTGTCCACCACCACAATGTAATATCTACGTCTGTTGCCAAACGGGCTGTAGCGCAGCTTGGTAGCGCGCTTCGTTCGGGACGAAGAGGCCGCGGGTTCAAATCCCGCCAGCCCGACAACTGGACCGGATTGTTGAGGAATCAGCAATCCGGTTTTTCGTTTCCTGTCCCAACAATCAAACCAAGCGATCGAACAGCGGTAAACAACCCGCCGCACACAGCGACAAACCACATCACGGCAAGCCCCCGTATTTGTTGGCAGACCACCGTAATATATCGCTCGAATCAATCGATTGCCGCACTGTTTTTGTAAGTAATACTGAAGTAATTAGAGGAACCATGAAGAAGAGTCTGCTTGCACTGGCTTCGGGCGCGTTCATTCTCGGTGCCGCCGAGTTCGTGATGATGGGCATTCTGCCGCAGGCCGCGGCCGCCACCGGCGTGGACATCCCCACCGCAGGCCATTACATTTCCGCGTATGCGATCGGCGTGTGCTTCGGCACACTGATTCTGGTATTCGGCCGCAAGGTGCCGCCGAAGAGCCTCATCATATTGTTTATGGTGATTGCCTTGGTGGGCAATCTGGCTTCCGCATTCTCTGTCAATGCCGCCATGCTGGTCGTCGCACGATTCGTCGCCGGTCTGCCGCACGGCGCATTCTTCGGCACAGCCACACTCATCGCCAAGACTCTGGCGGAGAAAGGCAAGGAGGCGCAGGCCGTATCCGTGATGGTCACCGGACAGACCGTGGCCAATATGCTCGGTGTACCGGCGGGCACCTTGATGGCCGAGTTCCTTTCCTGGCGTCTTGCCTTCGGCATTTTGACCGCTTGGGCGGCAATGACAATTGTGCTGGCGTTGGCGTGGATTCCGTACGTTGCACCGATCAAGGACGCAGGCATCGCCGGTCAGTTCAAGTTCCTCACCCGCCGTGGCCCGTGGGTGATTTTGGCCGCCGTGTTCACCGGCAATGCCGGTGTGTTCTGCTGGTGGAGCTACGTCTCCCCTTGGCTGCAGAAAACCGGCGGATGGTCGTCTTCCCTGGTGCCGATGCTGATGATGCTTGCCGGCTTTGGTATGGTCATCGGCGGTCTGCTTGGAGGTCGTCTGACCGACCATTGGAGGCATGCCGGCGCGGCCGCAATAGGTCAGTCCATCTCCTGCCTCGGCTTGTTGCTGGTGCTTATCACTCCGGGTAATCAGCCGATGACCGCTGTACTGACGTTCTGGATCGCCATCGGATTGTTCTTTACTTCCGCTCCACAGCAATTGCTGATGACCGAAGCCGGCCAGGGCGGCGGCGAGCTGATCGCCGGCGCGGCTGTACAGGTGGCGTTTAACTTCGGCAATGCCATCGGCTCGATTGTCGGCGGCGCGATGCTCACCACCTTCTCGATGAACTATCGCTATACCGGCCTGGGCGGTATGCCGCTGGCTCTGCTTGCCGTAGGGCTGCTGGCCTTCTACTCGTGGCGCTGCGAAACCGATACCGACGCCATTCACCGCATGCGCGAAACCAAGGTGGACTGAGACCAAGCTCACAGCAAACTCCCTGACGTGTTTGTTCACAGTATTAATAGACTGAAATCAGACACGATTCAGGGAGGTCTGGCGGTATGGATGAGGAAGCACTGCTCAAACAATTCGCCGCGCAATTCGCGCATGGTCCAGACGATGCCGACGACACCGATGCGGCGGCCGCAGCACAAGGTGCCGATTCCACGGCGAACCAGGTTGCGGACGATGCCGATCAATCGCCCGCAACCTTTGATACCCAACAATTCCTGAACGGACTGGACGCGATTTTCGATCGCCACACGGCTGCCACCGAAGCCGGCCCATACTTGGAACAGGCGATGGTGGACGCGGAAAACGCCGGCGACGAGGCCGGACTGCTCACCGTGCTCAACGAAACGATGGGCTTCTATCGCTCGCAAGGTCGGCACAAGGAGAATCAGTGGATTGTGCAGCGAGCGCTGGAACTGGCCGCTCGTATGGGCTTGACCACCGGCACATCCGAGGCGTGGGCCACCACGCTAATCAATTGCGCCACCTCGATGCGCGCGGCCAAACAATACGATCAGGCCGAGGATTTGTATCATCAGGCGCAGAGTGTCTGCCGGCATTCGCTGGCACCCACCGACCGTAGGCTCGCAGCACTGCACAACAATCTGTCGATGCTCTACAGCGAGACGAATCGGCCCGACAAGGCGGAACTGGAGTTGCGTGAAGCGCTGCGCATTATCGAAGCCTCGAGCGTGAACCCGGACGCGGATATCGACGTGGCCAGCTCGCACACGAATCTGGCGTTGACTCTGCTGACCGAACACAAGTTGGAGGACGCGCATTGGCATGCAGCCAAGGCGCTGGAAATCTATCGCACCGGCCATCTGGAACATTCCGCGCATTATGCCTCCGCACTGGCGGGCTTCGCGCAGGTGTGCTTTGCCGAGAGACGGTATGCGGATGCGGTTACTGGATACCGGCATGCGCTGGCCGTGATCGAGGAATGTTACGGCAAGGACACCGATTACTGGCGTATCACCGCCGACAATCTGCGGCAGGCCGAGGAAGCGGCGGCGCAGGCCGGGGTGACGGTTGACAATGCGGGTGTTGCTGGCGATGCAGGCGCGCTGCCCCAGTCCGGCTCGCGGCTGCCGAACAGCCCGGCACAGGGCAAGACCGGTGCGAACGCGGCATCTTCCCCATCCACCGTTTCGGTGTCGACCGGTTCTGCGGACGCGGCCGAGGCCGTTTCCGCATGCCCGGTGTCCGGACTGAAGCTGGCCCGCGCGTTCTGGACGCAGATGGGCAAGCCGATGATTGCGGCGAAGTATCCGCAGTATACCGGGCGTATCGCCGCCGGTCTGGTGGGTCATGGCTCGGAATGCTACGGATTCGATGATGCGTATTCGCAGGACCACGATTTCGGCCCGCGCTTCTGCCTGTGGCTTACGGATGAGGATTACGCGGCGATCGGCGAGCAACTTGAGGTCGATTACGAGGCACTGCCGCGCAAGTTCAGCGTGGATGCGCAAGGCCGCGTGACGTTCGAGGCGCATGCCAGGTCCGATGCTTCCGGAGCATTCCCCTCCGCAGGTGCAGGCTCCACCGTCATACCCGATGCGGCAAACGCACCCACCCCCGGCACCGCTACGGACGATACCGCCACTGCCGAGTCAGGCGCGGCGTCCTCTGATGTGGCGGAAGCGATGACGACTCCGATTGATGCACCGCTCTCCCCCGTCACGCCGCGCGCACAGGGCGCGAATCGCCGTGACGGCGTGTTCCGCATCGGTGACTTCTTTGAGTCGATCACCGGGTATCGCACTGCGCCGGCGCAGACCGCGCCGCATGAGTGGCTAATGCTTCAGGAATCGACCTTGGCCGCCGCCACCAATGGCGAGGTGTTCGCCGATCCCACCGGTCTGTTTTCCAAGACGCGCCAAGGGTTCAAGAACATGCCCGACGATGTGCGGCTCGCGCTGATCTCCAAGCGACTCGGCATGATCGCCCAGGCCGGTCAATATAATCTGCCGCGTTCGTTGAAGCGCGGCGACGGCGCGGCCGCATGGCTGTCCATCCACGAGTTCGTGCAGGCCACCGCCTCGTTGGTGTTCCTGGTTAACGTGCCGATGGTGGTGGGCTATATGCCGTATTACAAGTGGCAGTTCGCAGCATTGCGCAAGCTGTCTGGCTCGATGTTCGCGCTGTTGCCGAACGTGGGCGAACAGTTGGAAACCGTGATGCGATTGAGTTCGGCAGCCTGCTATGGCGGGGCCGGATTTGGCGAAGGCGGCAAGGGCGCGGCTCCAGCAATCGAGAAAATCAACGATATTGTGGAGCAGATTGCGGTGGATATCGTCAAGGAACTCAAACGCGAACACCTGACCACGTCCGGCGAGACCTTCCTCGAATGGCAGCGCCCGTATGTCGAAGACCACATCGCCTCTGATGATCCGGTGCTTAAAAGTTTGTAGATTCAAGCTCCCTCTGCCACGGCTTCGCCGTGCCACCTCCCTCATCAGAGGGAGGTATCAGTGAAAGGAACGTCGATGACCAACGAACTGACTGATGATGAACTGCGCGAGGCTATTGTGCGTCATGAATGGGATCAGTTCCAGCGCACCAACAATGAGGGTGGACGCGCGGCATGCCAAGGCAACTGGCCGGTGTTCCACCAGATGCGGCTGGCCCAGTTCCTCACATGGGAGCGGCCATTACTCACCAGTTATGCCGCTGATCTTGACGCGGCCGACCACGTGGGCCGCAACCTCGTGACCGAAAAATACGGCCGCATGATGGCCTCCACCGCGCCGGAAGATTTCACGAAGAACATAGAGCCGTATATTCCGCGTTCCTCTGAAGAGCGCGTGGCCCGTCAGGAACAGGTCATCGCCCAGCAGGTCGCCTGGGCCAAGGATTTCCGCGAGCGCTACCCCAAGCTCGGCGAGGCGATGCGCGTACTCACCACCACCGAAGACACACCATCTGCCACCTCATTCGAAACCTATCTGCGCGGCGAGCTTGGTACGTATTCCGACCAGACCTTCGAACGTTACGAAGCGATGATTGGCGAGCGCGCCGCAGCCAGCCCGCAACGCAATATCACTGAGGAAACCTTGTTGCACACAGTCCAGCTCGGCGGTTTCGACACTTTGGATGAGGCTGAAGCCGCTCAGCGCTGACGACAGTGCCTCCACGCCGTCACGCCCCATCCACCTTCCCGAATTTGTGACGCTCACGGCGACTCAGTGGCACATATTCGGGAAGGAGCCGGTAACGACCGTGAATATCACAGACTGAACAACCCCCAGAAAGACAATATCGTCAATGTGACAAGTGCAGCCAGTGTCACCATCACGCAAATGACACGACGCACGCCGATAATGCTGGCGCGATACCGCCACATACGTTCCAGTTCCCACGCGAACAGCACGACCAACAGCACGGTCAGCACCTGCAATGCCCTCCACCCAAGGGAAAACAACTGCGGTTGAGGCATAACCAATACAGCCGATACGCCTACGGCGCTCATATAGCCGTACAACAGCCCAGTAATCACCATCACCGCTGTGCCGATACCGGCAGATAAGCCGGCAATGCCGTGCAACATGCGCCGCTGGGCGGCCCCCAGCTCACTCGGCGTCGCATGCACGGCCCGCACAGTCGCCACACTACGTCGCCCGGCCAGCAACGTCTGTAGCCAAGAAAACACAGTCAAGCCAATACCTAATATCGCCGCCATCACGATCAGCACGGGCCCTGCCACCATCAGACCGGCCAGCACGCCAAGCGAGCCGACGATACCGGATCTGGTACGTTGCGACGCGGCGAAGCGCTGGTGAGGTGTTGCACCGGCGACTTGGGGCGTTGCCCATCCATCGGCTTTGGTTCCGGCAGTCACACCGTTCACCCAATTTTCCAGCGCTTGCGTATAGCCTTCGGCCAATGGCAGGTTCGGGGTGAATAAGCCCTCACCAGCCCGCATCTGATGGTTGCCGGCGAAATAGCGTACGGTGACGTTCTCGTTGCCGGACTTGTTGGCCGTGGCGATGATCCGCTGCGCCCCCTGTTCGATGGGCATGGCCGTATCGTAGGTGCCGTAGTTCACCAGCACCGGCATGGTGAGGGATTTCAGATACCGGTCGGCATCAAAGTCGGCATAGGCTAGATCGAATGGCGCGTAGTCCAGCGACATCAATTTGGCCATGTCTTTGACCACGGGCTTGGGCGCGCCGGCCTCATGCGTATAGGCGCTGACAGCCATGGCCATTTGCTCACGTCCATTGAACACCGGTGCGGATGTAAGTACGGCAAAGGCAATGTCTTGCCGTTTCGAGGTTAGAATCGTGGCGATCCAGGTGCCTTCGGATTCGGCGTAGATGCCGGTTTTGGCGGGGTCCACGCCGATTCTGCCACGCAACACGTCGAGCGAACGCCCGTATTCGCGAGCAAAACGCGGGTAGTCGCGATGCAGCACGGTGTAGTTGTCGTTGCGCTTGGCCGGCACCAAGGTCACGATACCGGCAGAGGCCATGGCGTTGGCGATATCGCCGAAATCCTCGGCACCACTGGTACCGGACCCGTGAATGAACAGACAAGCCGGGCGTGGCCCGGGAGCGCCGACCGGTTCACGTAGTACGGCGGGTAGCGTGACGCCGTCGCCGGTCTTGATGGATAGTCGGGTTTCACGCGTACGATATCGCCCCTCGTGGGGAATGTTCGCATGGGCAGGGGTGATGGTGGTGTCGGCAGAAGCGATAACGATGTGCTTGGTGTAGGGCCGTGTGTTCCATTGCGGCATCATCGCCCAGCCAAGTGTGGCGAATACCAGCGTCATCGCCATCGCGGTGACGATGACGCTCGCTACCCGCCGCACCGAAATCCGCTTCATAGTTACTATGCCTCCCCCCCATCAGCATAGAACGGTCGGCTCTTATCGGTCGGCTCCCGTCATAATGTGCTTCTACTGGGACCGTAATGCAATGGTTTGTAACGCTATTTTCTCTTCTTGACGGCACCGACTATGGCCCATACAACGGCCACTATTACCAGAATCAGTCCCACTACGGCGCAAATAATAGCCGTCAGCAATTGCGGATTCGGCGAGAACAACGAAATCATCCGATCCGGAGATATGTACCCGAAAACCAGCGCGATCACGCCGATAATCACGCCTAATAGTCCGAATACCACAGTAGGCGCGCTGGTGCTCTGTTTCTGGATGTTCTTGGCACTCTTGACATCCTTAGCATTCTGGACGTTCTTGGCGCTCTGGACGTTCTTGGCGCTCCCCCCAGGCTGGCATGGTTTGCCGGCGGTCTGAGACTGCCCATAGGGAGGTCGTGCTGAAGATGCTGCGTACATCGGCACATCATCGGCAGATGGAATCGGCCCACCATCTCCCTCCACGGCATCGGCAACTGTTTCCAGGGCAATCCGATCTGTGGTTGGTTCGATGGGCGATGGAGAGGCAGCTGTTGCCTGCGTATCCACATCCGAGACCGACGCATCCGCATGATTGTCGGGGACGGGCAGCACAGCCGTTTCGTCATCATCCGCTGCGGATGGCAGCACCGTGGTATCGGTTCGGTCATCGACGGTCACCATGGTTGTGGTCGCGGTGGTCGCGTCGGTTTCGGAAGGTATGGCCGTGGTCGGTGTCGCATCCTCGATGGAGGCGAATTCCTTGGTTTCATCAGTCATGATTCCATCTCCTAGTTGCAACGGCTTGATCATTCCGATTGTTCGGTTGTGTTCTTGCTTGTACTGTTGCCGTCGTATATATCGGCAAGCGGCTGGAACGTAGAGCCTTCCCAATCGGAGGCGTACACCACGTTGACACGTGCTTCCACCACATAGGGAATATTGATTTTTAATTCTGGGCCGTTGTCCGGCATGGCGGATTCCTTATACAACCATTCGTGATCAGGCCCATTGGTGGCACTTTCAGCTTCGAAGAAAACAAAGCTTGGACCCATGTAGTTGTTGTATACCATCTCGTATTTGCCGCCAACGTCACTCGAAGTGGAGTAGTAGGAGTCGGCGGTGCCGAAGGCGTAAGTGCAGGAATCCGGCAGAACGATATGCACTTGCGCCTGTGTTGCGGCTATGGTGATGGTACCGACCGGGCAATTACTGATGGAAGTTTTGCCATCCAGCATCTTCACCGTGTGCGGTCCATGTGTCTTGTCCCAATCGGACCAATCAATGATTGCCTGATCGGTGTTGTAGTTTTCACCGCTGAACGCCACACCTTGCTGCAATGTTTCAAACGTGGCATCGCTGGCATCGGCAACGAAGATGCCATCCTTTTGCACATCGTTCATGCCGTCGCTGTTTCTCGCACTGACAGATTGGCTCAGTGAAACAACAGTATTGATGCCGCTGGCACCAAGATCACGGTAGTACACGCCATACGTGCCTGAAACGATGGTCATGCAGAGCGCGCATCCACCGGCAACCAGTCCGAGAGGAATCAGACCACCGGTACGCCGTCCTCTGAATCCGAGAATGATGACCACCAGCCCCATCACTATGCATACTGCGGCAATCCAGATGGTGCCCAGACGCATAATGCCGATAATGCCCATGTCGTTTACCCAAATCAGTCCCATCAGACCGGCAAAGGAGAGGAAGGTAAGGCCCAGTATGCTCAAGACCACGATTGGGCCCGCCGGCTTGCGGCGCTTGGACTCGGTGGGGGCATAGGCCGTCGCATTCATACGGTCGGGGGCAAACGGCCCGTTGGGTACTGTGCCGGGCATCGCGCCGGGCACAGTACCCGGCATCACGCTGGGCATCGACTGATAGACAGGCTGTGAAACAGGCTGTGAAACAGGCTGTGAAACAGGCTGTGAAACAGGCTGTGAAACACTAGGCGCGGTTTGTGAAACAGGTTGTGAAACAGGTTGCGGAAAAGGTTGCGGAGCTGAATACAAAGGAGATTGAGGTACTGGTTGCGCGGCTGGATATGAGACAGGCTGTGGAGCTGGATATGACACAGGCTGTGAAACCGGTCGCGGCGCAGATGCCCCGAATCCGTACCCTTCCTGCTGGCGAATGCCGCTTTTGGCCAACAGCCATAGCGCTAAGGCGGCGAGCGCAATACAACCCCACCCCGCACCTGGAATCACGATTGCCACGGCGAGGAACAGGAAGCATCCCAGACAATTCCAGTCCCATTGGCCAGCAATGAGGTCCTCGGCCAAGATGTGTCCATCGCGTACATCCGGCATCAGAAACCAGCCGAATGCGTACAGAGCTGCACCAAAACCGAAGAACAATGCACATACAATCACCAACGCACGTACTAATGTGGGGCTCCAGCCAAGCCGTAAAGCGATGCCGCTGCATACGCCGCCGATCCACCGGTCGTCGCCGCGAACCAGTCCACTGGATCGCACCCAAGTGAAGAAGCGTCGCGATGTCTTGTTTTTTTGCGGACCAGGCTGCGGCTGTGGCTGATATGGATTCGCGTTTGGATTGCTCATGATTCCATTACACCGCCCGATCACTGCCACAACGCTCGGGGAACACCCTGATTGTTCCCTGAACACCGGGTAAAACCCCGGCCGCAACGCCCTGAGCGCGGCACAATAGGAGTATGACGTCATCTCCCGAACCATTGCTGCCCGCGCGCATGCCGTTGATGCGCCCCCGGCAGGGCCGTTGGCTCACCGGCGTGTGCAAGGGCATCGCCCTGCACTTGGGCATCGGCGTGGCATGGGTTCGGATTGCGTTCATCGCACTGACCGTCCTCTACGGCGCAGGCATCATCGCTTATGTATTCCTGTGGGTGTTCATGCCTGCCGGAGACCCGGTGGCGGCTGCGGCTCGCACAGTGCCCGTTAATCAGGCGCCGCTTGCGCGAGGCAATCAGCCACTTGCCGCTCATGACGACGAATCGGCTGCCGCACCGGAATCATTGTCCGAGGCCATCCAACGTGCTCCGAAACCGGCCGTCGTGGCATTGGCCGGTTTCGCGTTGATGGCCACCGGACTGCTGCTCACCAGCACCGGTGCGGATGTCCAGATTGTGCTTCCGCTGCTGGTAGGGTTGGGCGGCATCGCACTGGCATGGATGAATCTTAGTCCGCGAGGCACGCAGCTGTTGTCTATGTTGGGCGGCATCGCACTGATTTTCATGGGATGGGCATTGTATGTGCATAATGTCAGCATTCCTGGGTGGGGCACCTCTCCTCGACGCATTGTTGCCAGCGGATTCATGATGATCGTCGGTATCGTGGTGGCGGTGATGCCGTGGGCGAACGCGATGCTGCAACGACTCACCCACGAGCAGGCATTGAAGGAGCGCGAAGAGGAGCGCGCGGACATGACCGCCCATCTGCATGATGGCGTGCTGCAAACGTTGGCGCTGATTCAGCTGCACTCCGAGGAACCGACCACCGTATTCGCCCTGGCGCGTAGCCAAGAGCGCGAGCTGCGCGAATGGCTGTATCAGGAACGTTCCACATCGGATCGTTCGGTGGGAACCGGATTGAAGCAGATCGCCGCCGAGGTGGAGGACGAGCACGGCAAGCCGATTGAGGTGGTCACCGTGGGCGACGCGCGGCCGAGCGCCCAGACCGATGCGCTGCTGGACGCCACCCGTCAGGCGTTGGTCAATGCGGTCACGCATGGCGGCGAGCCGGTGTCTTTGTATTGCGAGGCCAGCGACACGATGGTTGAAGTGTTCGTGCGCGACCATGGCGAAGGCTTCGATATGGACGCCATTCCGCCCGACCGGCTGGGCATCCGCGAATCGATTATCGGCCGCATCAAACGGCGCGGCGGTACAGTGGAGATAGTGTCCAGGGCCGGCTGGGGCACCGAGGTCAGAATGCATATGCCGATCGCGCTGAAAGCGGCGCAGGGAGAACATCGATGAGCGAGAACGAGACAGCCAAGATTCGTGTGGCCGTGGTCGATGACCATGAGATGTTCCGTGCGGGCGTAATCGCCACGTTGCGTGATTCCTTCGATATCGTCGGCCAAGCGGCGGACGTGCCCGGTTCGGTGGCGATGATCGCACAGACCAAGCCGCAGGTGGTGTTGCTGGATGTGCACGTGCCCGGCGGCGAGGGTGGCGGCGGTGCCGAGATCCTCGCCAAATCGCGGCCCTACTCCCCCACTACCGTGTTTCTGGCATTGTCGGTTTCGGATGCGCCGCAGGATGTGGGGTCGGTGATTCGCGCCGGCGCCCAGGGCTATGTAACCAAGACGATTACCGGCGCTGATTTGATTTCATCCATCAAGCAGGTGCATGAGGGCTATGCCGTGTTCTCGCCAAAACTGGCCGGTTTTGTGCTTTCGGCCTTTCAGGGTGTGCCGGCGGCGGGGTCTGATGGCGGCGCTGATGGTGCGGCACGGGCTCATGATGAGGAGCTGGACCGGCTGTCCGCCCGCGAGCAGGAGGTCATGCGGCTGATCGCACGCGGATACACGTATAAAGAGGTGGCGGCCGAACTGTTCATTTCGATCAAGACGGTCGAAACGCACGTGAGCTCGGTGCTGCGAAAGCTTCAGCTTTCGAATCGCACCGAGCTCACCCGCTGGGCCGCCGATAGGCGCATTGTGTGATAAACGACAGATGAGCTCCCCCATCAGAGGGAGCTCATCTGCTCATATCACTCGGCGTCGCGGAAACCGTTGGGGTTCTTGGTCTGCCAGTTGAGGGAGGAGGCGGCCATGTCGTCGATGGTCAGCTCGGCCTTCCAGCCAAGCTCCTTCTCCGCCTTGGAAGCGTCGGCGTAGCAGGCGGCGATGTCACCGGGGCGACGCGGCTTGATCGCGTACGGAATCGGATGACCGGCGGCCTTCTCGTAAGCCTTGATAACCTCAAGCACGGAGTAGCCGTGGCCAGTACCCAGGTTGTAGACGAACACGCCTTCCTTGTCGATGTGGTCAATAACGGCCACGTGACCCTTGGCCAGGTCGACCACGTGGATGTAGTCACGCACACCAGTGCCGTCGGGCGTGTCGTAGTCGTCGCCGTAGACCTGGACTTCCTTGAGCTCGCCGACCGCGACCTTGGCCACGTACGGGGTGAGGTTCGCCGGAATACCCTTCGGGTCTTCGCCCAGCAGGCCGGACTCGTGCGCGCCGACCGGGTTGAAGTAGCGCAGCAGCACGATGGTCCAGGACGGATCGGCCACATGCACGTCGCGCAGAATCTGCTCCTGGAACAGCTTGGAGGTGCCGTACGGGTTGGTGGTGCCGCCGGTCGGCGTCTCCTCGGTAATCGGCAATTCCTTCGGCGTGCCGTACACGGTGGCGGAGGAGGAGAAGATGATCTTCTTGACGTTGTGCTTCTTCATCACCTTGAGCAGCACAAGCGTGGAGTACAGGTTGTTGTCGTAGTATTCGATCGGCTTGGCCACGGACTCGCCCACGGCCTTGAGACCGGCGAAGTGAATGACCCAATCGATGTTGTTTTCGGTGAAGACGCGTTCCATAAGCGCCTCATCGCGCACGTCACCGTCGTAACGCTTGACCGGCTTGCCGGTGATCTGCTCGACGCGCTCAAGCGCCACGGGAGACGAGTTGCCGTAGTTATCTACGGAAATAACGTCGTAGCCCTTGTCGAGCAGTTCGATGTCGGTGTGGGTGGCGATGAATCCAGCACCGCCCGTAACCAGAACAGTAGTCATATCTCCTCCTTTGGAAGGACTTGCCTTCGGTTTTCCTTCAGTATTGAGCTTACTTCACTTGACCTGTTTCACCTAGCGGCAAACCAAGACTTTCGAGGAATGTTTGCGTGGTGGCTTTCTGCTTGAAGACGGCCGTGTTGCCGAGGATGCGGTAGCAGACGCTGCCGAGCTCGTCACGTACGGCTTGGTGGATGGCCTCGCGGTCGCGGTTTCCGGCCAATGTTTCAGCGAGTTCGCCCCATTCGAGACTGAATTCGCTGACTTCATCGGGCAAATCGCGGCCTTCGGCGAGCGCCTCCTCGACGATGCCGAGCTGGTCGACGAGCCGTCCGGGCAGGATGAACAGGCCTTGGGCTTCGATCAGTCCAATCGGCTCCTGCTTGACCGGCCAGTATTCGGGGTGTGCATGGAAAATACCTTCCGGGTACTCGTCGCTGATCGCATTGTTGCGGAAGATGAGACTCATCTCATAGCCACGTTCGGTGATGATCGCGCTGGGCGAGAGGGCGGATTGGCGGTTGCCGTCCGCGTCATGGCTGGCGATGCCGTTCGCCGCGTCGTCATAACCGACCCATGCCTCGCGGATGATGTCGGATACGTCGATGATGCTCTGGCGGTTTTTCGACACCACACGCACGGCGGTACCGGGCCAGTCGAGGATTTCGACCT
>ENA-OQDC01001168-OQDC01001168.1-human-gut-metagenome-genome-assembly--contig:-NODE-1168-length-14326-cov-4.326572_pt1 | contig 14326 bp, 14 predicted proteins | sample MGYA00242770_ERZ504601 | MGnify/ENA primary metagenome ERZ504601 (study PRJEB26092, sample SAMD00036305) | human gut metagenome | host: Homo sapiens | study: EMG produced TPA metagenomics assembly of...
AAATGCTGTTGCAGAAAAACCTGCGCTCTCGATGCAAGACCTGCCTGTCGGCCATCCGCAATAATCGAATTATCCTCGAGATCGTAGTACACCGGCAACCTAGGATTGTGACCAGAAAGGCAATTAATCACCATGGATGCCTCATCGGCTGCTTGCTGATCATCCCAGGCATATGAATAGATGTAGACGCCGTAAGGAATTCCAAGGCGCTCACACTCAGATATATTTTCGATTAAATTGATAGTCAACTCGACCGCCCCAAGATGGAGCGCCAAATCCAACACGCAGAATAGCGAAATCGATACCAGAAGCTTTTACGGCATCCCAATTAATACGTCCTTGATGCTCACTGACATCGATGCCTTGCGCTGTAACTCCATCGGGAAGAGTCTCCAGGGACAACAAGGCTATCCCATCTTCTTCGGGAGAAACATCCTCTGCGACTAATTGCCCATCCTCATAACGCCAAGAATTCTCAACCAGAGCCTGCGCAGCCCTAGCATTCGACGGGAAGAGAAACATCGAAATGGACGCAAGCATCAGCAACGTTAGCGCCAATAGGGACAACTTAAAATGTTTTACCATGTCAACTCCACTTTCAAGCGAATCCTTGTTTAGGATACAGCATATTCAAGTGTGTTCCCTAGGGCTGCCAATAGCCTTGGTCAAAATGTCGCGAACCCTTGCATATCAACTTCATCCGAACACCTTCCGTATTCATCCGTACATGTACGGATGAATACAGGAATCCGATACCCTGAGGGCCGGACCAGCCGGCCCCGGGAGATCTGAGGACGTCATGTCCGGAAAGAGCGGGAAGGGCGCCGCGAGGGCGGTCACGAGGGCCTACGGCAGGCCACGTTTTTGGATGGCGGTACTGAAGCGCGCTATAGGTGGTACGAAGAAAGACGATTACTCAGGCAGCAGGCGGAGCTGAGAAAGGCAGCGTAGGAGAATCGCGATTTCGAATTTACGCACCGCTTAGGACTTGACCCAACAATGGCCTACTTCGGCAAAGAAACCCCTGCAATCTTGTCCCATAAAACATCAAACGCCCTACCCGGATGCTTGAACAGCGCCCGATACAGAACCTGTCGAACCGCCTCGACGCAGGACGCGGCAGCATACACGCCAGTCACCACAAGCATTACGGACAGCAGCCCCCACGCTGGGCGGCAGTGGGAGAACACAAGCAAGTTCTTCCACAGCAGCTCCTGCATGTACACGCTATCCGTGGCAAGGTACACGCCAAACGACAACGTGGCCAAGTAATTGACAGCAGGCCAATGCGCAGGTTGAGCGTTAAAGACAAACAAGCACACTGGAAGTGCGGTCGCAAGCGACAAGAGACTTGCAGGATTAGTCACCACCGATTCGTACACGCTGGAAGCGAAAGCGCTCAAAAGGAGCACGTCCTTTTGAGCCACAAAGTAGCAAACGTACACAGCAACGTACGAAAGAACGGGCAGTACCAAAACCCTCACACTCGTCCCACCGCGATAATACCACTTAAACCAACACGTCACGCACGCGATCACGACCGCCTGACCCGTCAGGGAGGAAACAAAGCCGCCAATTGTCGAATACGGCACAACGGGCAAGACCCCATATAGCACGACCAGCAGCATACAGAGCTCACCCAGCCGACGGCTCGTCAAGGCACGCAACCCGTCGAACAGATAGGGCGCCACAAGAATCAGCAGAATGTACACCGTGGGAAACCACCACAGCGAGACGAGCGGAGCAAAGACGGCAGCCATCAGCTCTTCAGCTTGTAGACCATCCCCCGCCTTAAACACGCCGAAGAACAGGACGAGCGGCACACTGTAAAAGAGCATTTGCCCCAGCAGGTTCCAAGCCCTTCGCAGCTGACCCTTAAGTGTCAGCTGCGCGTCGGCAAGGTACCATACCGTGATGATAAAAAACACGGCAACGGCAATACGCCCCGAAGGGTACAACACGCCATGCAGCACCATGCGTGCAACGGTCCCGGGGAAAACGGAAATAGGCTCAGCATTATGAATCACGAAATGATGAGCCACTATGAACCACATCGAGATGATGCGCAGAAGCTCAACCTTTGAATTGCGCTCTTTTAATCGCCCCAAACTCTCCCCCATCAACCGTGCAACTTATATGAGTCACTAACGTGTCCTGCATACTAACAATTTAACCAATTACACCTGGAGAGCAAGTTGTGTCACGAAAAGTGGTGTAATCCCCTCCAGGGCCGTCGTCGGCCGATATCCTACGCGGCCCTACCGTGCTTGTTCATGAAGGCCGCCTCCGCGAGCGTCAGGACGCGCCCGACGGCCCCTTCCCCCCCGCCGCCAACCCGGGCGACTCGTTGCCCTTCAGCAGGCTGCGGGCGCCCCATGAAGTTCCGCGCGCGCAGCCACGCGTCGTTCCGGTCGAGGCGGACGGCCCCGACGATCCTGACCAGCGACTCGACGGACGGGCGCGAGCGGGATAAGATGCGGCAGCGCAAATCCCGCCTGTGCAGGAAGTACGGGCTCAAGGGGAAGCGGGAGCGGAAGGGCTGAAATGTGGTGACGGTGCCCGGATTCGAACCGGGTGTGGCTAGAAACCTTGTAGACCATGATATGTGCCTGGCCACCGCCGCCTAGCCACGTTGCCACCAGTTCGCAAAAGCATGGAAGAGCAGAAATCAATCCACTCATGCAACCACCTCCCTGAATAAACTCAAAGAGGCAGAGGCCAAACTCTATCATGGCGCATACAAGCAAATAGAGTTGTATGCATTTTACCCCACTTATGTTTTAGAGTCATGGCACTTCAAGACTACCGTATGTAAATTAACGCAGGCGAAATAACCGCCCTGTCGAGTATATATATTGCCAACGTTGCCCTGAAGAACGCTAGTCCAGATAATATCCGGACAGCCATCATCGGGCACTCAGGCTGCTATGAATGGTTGCCGTTCCAGACAAGGAGGGTTCCTCCTTTAATTATGGCCTCTCTCCGTTCTTCTTCATTTTAAGCTCAGCTATCTTCTGCGAGAACCCTTTAGACTTGTAGTTTTTTACTCGCCGAATTTCACAGCAATCCCTTAAGTACGTTTCATCCACTCGCAACCTTTTTGCCAAATCACTGTAGATCTTGCTTAAATCAAGTTGCTCATTAGACGAATAAGCAAAATATGTCATCTTCCCATTCCGTAAATAATCACGAACAATTGCCGCAATGTGAGCATCGTCGTCACTGAAAGAGTATCCCAGTACAACAAGTTCGTCGCACTGATCCAAGGCACCTAACGCTGCGGAATATGCTCGAAGCTGGCAAGTATTAATAATTGGCTTAATTGGTGATCTTGTCATTAGAAAGGGAAATGGGACCTCTATATCAGCAATTCCCTTCTTTCCGCCACATTCGGACAAGTCAAAGGTGTCGAAAGAGACAGCGGATTCGAACTGCGCAAGCGAGCCGGCTAGATAGATGGTCCTTTTCCTTTCATCCGCTTCCCCCTTTAACACCAACCTGCATACGGGCGTATAGTTTGTTATCAAAACATAATCAAAAGCGCCGCGCATCGCCGAGTAGTAGCTGTTACCATTTCCATAATCATCCAAGTAATCTTCGGACCATAGCCGCTCAACAATCCAATTCAAATTGTTCAAAACGTACGAGTACTTTGACTCCAAATTTGGACAAGCATCGAACCCGCGCTCCCCTTCCAGTAACGGGAAAACAATCGAAAAGAAAGCACTCCAATAGAAATTAATTAAACGCCAAAACTTGCCTGGGTTCTCTTTTGGTGTGAGTAAGTTTGCATACAACGACTCGAGCGTCCCGTAATAATAAGAAGCATTCCGTAAATCAAGAGAGTATAGTGCGCTCTTCTTCTCAGAAAAGCCCCTGTCCTCAATCAAACCTTCATCAATAAACTCGTTGAACAGTTTTCTCGTTGCTCCGTGCTCAAAGAGGCAACGGAAAGGTCCTCGCGAGGAGTCTCCAAAACTGACGGCAAAATCTCCCTGTCTACATCGTCAATACCTTCAAGAAGACGAAGAAAGGCACTGGAATTTTTATGCAGGAAGTATTCCTTACGATAACCCTCTATAGGCAATTTCTTAGAAACAGCTACTGAATCATTGTAAAAAGAATCTAAAGCATTATAGAGAACGGGTTTTCTTAGTGAAAAAAAGTGTTCAGAAGGTACTTTGTGCCAGAAGGAAGCCCCAGATCAGTTTCCGCTCCCGCCCCACATAAGAGACACTTTTTCTTCCTATTCACCATAACCAGCTACCAATCTAGGACAGCATTCGTTTTCGTTGCGGCTACGTATGATTTTAATCTGTGCAGATCGCATCCGACAGCCCGTCCAACAATCCATCTAGCCTTTCATATGATGGGCGGAGCTCATTTTTAAGCTTGCGATTGTCTTCCTCATACAGGTCAAAAGCACCCGAATAACATGGAATCCGTGTTTCACTCATCTCATCGTTTCCGGAATAATCACCTGCATAAACCCAACAGAAACAATCTTCCTCCAACTCAGCTTCATTTGTTGCATATAGCTCTCTGCATTCTTCTAAATAGCTGAAGAAGGCTTCATAGCTTTCGCGAACATCTTTTCCTGCAAAAACTTTACATTAAGGAAACAGACAAAATAGCGGAATAAAGTACCCGCCATCAAAAAGCAACGAGCTATTAAGCCGAATTTTATGAGTATTGCGTGCCCCGCGTAGCACCCATTTCGCATCTTCAGTATCACCCTTGAGCGAGGCTGTTTCGCCGTCCGCATATCACCCGTTTCACCCTATCCGTATTGCCTCCGCCCCTCCGTACACTCGGCTCGCCATGCGACCGAGAACCGAAAGGAAAGTCACATGGCGAGAAAGATCAGGGCGAAGCTCATAATGGAGCTTCGCAACTAGGGCGTGTCGACGATACTGGGCACCGGCGCAGGCGGCGTGACGCCGCCTGCGCCGGTGCCCAGTATCGTCGACCGCTTCTTAGTGAACATCAACATGACGTCCTCTTCGGCAAGGGAGACCCACTTTATAGGGAGCTCGAAAGCATCTAGTTTGACGGAAATCAGTATGCAAGGGCGGTCCTCCAGCGCGAATGCTGGAGGCCCTCTCGCATCCCTCAATATCGAGCTCGCAGTGTTTCCATAATTAGCCCTCTACGATTGTCTTAGGGCCTGCGTTTGTCGGTTTGTAGAGCTCGTCTAGATAAGTAGGCTTTACTCAGTTGCTCGTCTGCCGAAGAAGAGGCTATCAAATTGATAAACGATATTATATATTTCGAATCTTGTGTTTAAATTGAGTTTTCCCTAGACTGTTTATATGGCTCAGAAAGGAGAACTCATGGCTGCTCCAATTATCCGCTTCGAACGGATTTCAATAGATAACCTCAAGAACGTTGGGCATGGGGAGGTGTCTTTCTCCAACTCCCGTCGTCCGGAAGGGGCCAGCGTGCTCGGAATGTACGGGCAGAACGGCTCTGGCAAGTCTACGCTTGTCGACGCCCTTCAGATGACTCAACAGTGCATGATGGGGCGCAGGCTCGATAGGCGTTTCGCGCAACTGGTAAGTGTTGACGCGGATTTTGGTATCGTGGAATGCGAGCTGAGCGTCCGCCAGCCTGACGGCAGCAATGCCTATCGCGTGGTCTATTCATTTAAAGTGAAAAGCGATGTTGCGGAGCTAAGCGAAACCGAAGACCAACCTGAAGAAGGCGAGAAATTCGTGCTTCTAGTGTTTGACGAGCGGCTTGCCGTGGCTAATGACACGCCTGGCAAGAAGTCCCGTATGACAACACTGATTGACACGTCTGGCAACGGTGCTTTTGGTCCCGCTGCCAAATACAAGCAGCTCATAGGTAAAGACTCGGAAGAGGGCGTCGAGCTGACGGTCGAGAAGAGGCTGGCGTATCGTGAGTCTCGCTCATTCATCTTTTCAAAAAAGCTAAAACAGACCATCCGTGAAAAGAATAAGGATGAGGGAGCCCCCTCTCAGATGGTCAAAGATGCTATGAACGCACTGAACGCCCTGGAGAGGTTTGCGGCAGTTCAAATGTTCGTGCTGAATACTCGTGATGTAGGAATGCTTGCTCTCGATGCGCTGCCCTTTCCATTCCGTGTTATTGGGGGAAAGAAGATAACGGGCGGTGGAGCCATACTGCCTATGAGTGGCGCACAGACAATACCCGAGCGTATTTATGAGCCAGTGAACACTGCCATAGAGAACATGAACATCGTCCTTCGCGAACTCATTCCAGGTCTTGAGGTCTCACTACTCAAGCTTGGCGCGGAGGTTATGAAGAGCGGTGATACGGGGGTTAATGTCCAGCTCGTCTCTGTGCGCAACGGCAAGACCATCCCCCTCAGCTGCGAGTCTGAGGGCATCAAGCGCATCGTGTCCTTCCTCCACCTCCTCATACTCATGTTCAACGATCCCTCTGTGACGGTCGTGATCGATGAGATTGATTCTGGCGTGTTTGAGTACCTTTTGGGCGAGTTGCTCAGCATCGTGTCCGAACACGGTCAGGGCCAGCTCATATTCACCTGCCACAACCTGAGGCCACTTGAAACCATCGATCGTGGCTTCATTGCCTTCACCACCACTAACCCGGCAAAGAGGTATGCCAGGATGGCCAACGTAAAGTCCTCCAACAACCTAAGGGACTTCTACTACAGGGATATCGTTCTCGGCGGACAAAAGGAGCAACTCTACGAGCCGACACACAACGGCGAGATCGAACTCGCGTTCATTGAGGCGGGTGTTACTAGTGGAGAGTAAGAAGGTCGTCCTCTTCATCGTCGAGGGTCCATCCGATCAGTCCGCATTATCCGTGATCTTATCAAAGGTCTTCGACCAAGATGAGGTCTACGTCTATGTGGTCCACGGCGATGTGACCGCGGAAAATGGTGCCACACCTCAAAACATCGTGCGCAAGGTCAACGCTTTCATCAAGGACCACATGAGCACGTACCGCCTTCGCAAAGCAGACATGTTGCAGGTCGTGCACCTCATGGACACCGATGGCGCCTACGTTCCAGACGATGCGGTGACAGAGCTGGCTACGGTTCCGAAGACCGTTTACAATCCAGGGCAGATCATCGCAGCCAACCGGCAGCAAATAATCGATCGGAATAGACGAAAGAGCGCGAACATGGACAGGCTAGCGTTAGAGCCTGCCATAGGCGGCATACCGTACCTTGCAATCTACATGTCGTGCAATCTAGACCACGTCTTGTACAACAAGCTCAATAGCCATGACTCAGATAAGCGTAAGGATTCGTTAGCGTTTGCCCTCAAGTACCGGAACGATATCGAGGCATTCATCTCATTCATCAATGACTCAGATTTCTCGGTGGCGGGTGATCGTAGGGAAACGTGGGAATACATCAGACAGGGTCTTAATTCCATAGATAGGCACACGAATCTTGGCCTATGCTTTCCGACGACGAACGATGAATAAGTTTGGCGTCGCATGATGGTGGTAGGATTTGCGCACATGTGAGGCAGCGGCGCCGAGGATTCCATTTCCCGTAAATGGGCCTGTGGCGTCATGATTGCTCACGGGTTTTGATTATTTAACCTTAGGGAGGATGACCTTGTGTCTTTAATCTTCTGCCCAGAGTGCCACGCGAAGATATCCTCGAGCGCATCAACCTGCCCGCATTGTGGCTTTACAACGGCACAAAGCGATGAGGCGGCAATCGTACCGATTAGCTCTTTGTCTCCAGCAAAGCTTCCTCCTAGGGTAACGGTGCTGGAGGCGACGGTGTTCGACAACGGCATGAATCTGATACCCGCTAAAACGAACGAATCGCTCGTGAAATTCCTCTCGGACGCCGACACCATGGCTAAGTTCGCGCCAGCCATCTATGACATCATCAAGAAGCTCGCCAATCGAGGAGACACGAAGTATGTCGCTGATTTTAGTGCGGCAGCTGAAGAGCTTATGAAGAGTGGGGAGCTGGTTTTTTCGGTCGAGAAGAAGACCGGTGACCTGCTGCCACAACTCAGGAGCGTGAAGACGGGCCAGATATACGAGAAGGCAAGGATTAAGGCCGAACAGTTTCCGCAAGATATAACGCAGTCAATCGTGGATGTGCAGATGCAAGTGATGATGGCGAACGTCATGGATGCCATCAAGGCCGTCGCCGCCAACGTTGAGGCGCTGCGCATCGAGAGCCAGGCAGACCGTATCGCATTGGCCGAGAGCGCCTGGCAACAACTGCAGCAGGCCATGCTCATCGAAGATTCGCGGCTGCGCGAGATCAAGATACTGGACATCGCGTCATCGGCCACACAGGCGCGCTGCACCCTGCAGGGCAACTTCCAGGCAGAATTCTCTCTGGCGATGGGCAAGCAGGGCAGGGCCAGGGACTGGGGCAAGGCAGCAAACACTGCCATGGTCGACCTCACGGTGATTGCTCTTATGGCCAAGACGGAGTATGCAGCTTATCGCGTCCTTGAGGAGCCAGCAGCTGCAGATGCCGCGCTCGAACAGTTCAAGCAATTCATCCTGGAAACAAACTCGAGCAGGAGGACACCCTGCGCTTGCTCAACTCATACAGCAAGGGCAACAGGGGCGACATAGTGAGAGGCTTCGTTCAGTTATCGAGTTCCGTTGTTGGGCTGCAGATTGAGGGCCGCGAGGAGCGCGCCAGCTTGATTGAGGGCGGCGTTCTCGAATCCCTGCGGAAAGTGGCGCAAGAACCTGATGAGGTGCATCTGGTGGATGGAGAAGATGCCCCTGAAGATCAGGCAGAAGAAGGGCAGGGGTAGATATGGCTGCAAGATGCATCGTCTGCAAGAAGGTACTGCCAGAAGGCTCTAAGCTGCCCATTTGCGAATACCACAAGGGCGTAGCCGCCGAAAAGGCCAAGCAGGCAGGCGTCGGCATGGCAGCATTGGGCGTCGGCGCACTGGTAATGGCGAAAGACACGATAGGTCCAATCGTTAAAGACAAGGCTGTGCCAGTGGCGAAGAAAGCCGTGGGCACGATTCTTAAACACTAGCCACTGTCAAATATCCAGCCACGCTTGCCGAGTCAATCCTCATATACGCATAGCTCGTGTTCGAGCTGCTGTACACCGTGCCGCAGCCGCCCACGATCGGGGTGCAGTTGTAGAACGTGTACAGGCAACTCGCACCGCTCGGCAGCGCTCAGGTGGAGTCCACGTAGATCGTAACGAGGTTCCTGCAGCCAGCGAAGCAGTAGAACTAGTAGTCCATGCTCGCGATGTTCACCGCGATGTCCGAGAGGAACGTGCATGTCGTCGCGGCCCCAGCCCTCGGAGAACCGCACGTGCGACCAGTCGAACCCCTAGGCCAACTTGTGCACGGGGACCCTTGCCTGCCTGAGCAACCGCGCCCGCCTGGGCGCATGCACAGCAGCCTGAGCCGCAGCGTCGGGTCGGCGCTGCCCATCGGGGCGTCGCCCCACTCGCGGGGCAGGTCGCCACGACCTCGTCGGTTGAGGGGTCGACCGACGTGACGCCGAAGGCACCCAGTCTCACGGCGACCTCGCGGCCGGCGAGCGCGGGCCCGGCGTTGTACCGGTGGGTAGCGGCAGCAACGCAGCACGGTCGTCCTCGAACAGCCCGGCTGCGGGATGTCCAGGCGGCAGCGGCGCCCGTCGGATAACTCGAGCGGCTCGGCGAGCGGCTGCTCGTCAAGCCCGGCGACGTCGTGGAAGAACGGCACGGGTACGGTTCATTCGCCTGGCAGCGGTTGACAAGTAGCAGGAGCCTCATCGCTCCCCTACAACCGCTGACACACCACTGCCACGTTCCGTCCATCAAAGCCAAAACCCCAACGCATGCGGCCCACGCCGGGTCGCGGCACTCGAATCTCGTCGATGCCGTTGCGCTCGATCTCGAGCAGCGCGTGCACCGCCAGCAGCTCCAGGCCAAGCGCATCCACACCGGGGTCGCACATCATGTTGACCGTTATCAGTGGACGCTCGTCGAGCATACCGATCGTGTCTGCCACGTCGAATACATTACCCGTAGGGAATACCTGGATGTCCCAGCGATCTGCGCCGCACTTTCGCCTCGAAGCGGGATTGGCATAGCCCGGCAAGCCAAAGCAGAGCCCCTGCAAGAGCAGGTGATATGGCAGCGGCGCATCTGGGTCAGTCGCACCGATTCCCGCGCGTCCGATCACATGGCACAGTGCTCGCCTCACCGCATCTTCGTCCCCACGGCACAGCCCGTCGCGAAGCGCATCGATGTCTCGAACGTCCTCGGCAGCGCACTCAAACCACTCAATAATTACCAGACGCAACGCATGGCGAAGCTCGTTATTGGGTAACCGCAGAGCGCGGCGCCGATCGCCGCTTACCGGCTCCTCGGTCATATCCGTCGTCAGAAAACCGGACAGGTACAGTGCCGTCCACAGGTCGTCATCAGGCAAGGCATCTGGCTCCGCAGCGCCCAAACGTAGCGGAACCTCAACGCATCCATGGGCTTCGAGCAAATCGAACAAGGCCGAAAGGCGGTCGAGATTCCACCCGGCAACTACCTCACTCAGGCAATCGGCATACCCATACAGGTCGACACGCATGGGCGGCGTGCAGCCCCGGTCCAGAAAGCCGATCACACGCGCCGGACTCGAGCAATATGCCCCGCCAAACCGGTATCCCTCGAGCCATTCGCGAGCATCATCCAGGTATTCCTCGCACCCAGCATGACTCAGCAGAGCCTGAACCTCGGAATCTGAAAAGCCAAACCACCGGTCACACCACGTCGAGAGCGGCGTCACCAGGCGATACGAGCAGCCGCGTACAGAAAGCGCTGCCTCGGCAGGGCCGGGACACTCCCCCATCAGGCACGCCAGCCGCAACGAATCGCCCGCAGCGGCAATGGCGTCGAACAGCACGCGATTGAGTCGCTCCACCAGACCGGCGCCGCGATTGTCCATCGCGCTCGCACGGCCCGACCACGCCGCGTCGTACCCGTCAACGAGCAATACGACCTGTTCATCGCAGGCCATCTCCAGCAACTCAATAAGCGCACCGAGCACCGAGCCGATCTCGTCCTCGCTCGCCACGCCACGCACAACGCGCTCGACGTGGCGCACCTTGTCTCGAGGCAAATCCGGAGCTTCCAAATATGCCAACAGCCGAGTGCACTCGCCCAAAAGTGCATCACGCACCACACCGGCAACAGTGGCGCCACGCCTCGCAGCGCCAGAAAAATCCAGCGATATCACCGGATAGCATGCACACTCATCCCGATAGCGCCCACCGTCTGCATCCCAAATTTGAGTATCGGAAAACAAACTCCGACCAGCACGATCGACCGCGGGACCGACCGCGGGACGCTCCAGAAAAGCCCTGAGCATCGACAGATTCATGCTCTTGCCAAAACCCCTGGGCCGGCAGCACACCACAACGGACGCGTCGCAATCCAGCACATCGGCAATAAACATGGTCTTGTCGACCAGGACGCATCGGTTCATGACCTCAGCAAAATCATGCACGTCGACCGGTAGCCGCCCATCACCCAAACGATTGAGCAGCTGTACGCCACCGTTGGCGCCCGCACCATAAATCGCCTGTTCAGACACCGTAACTTCTCCCTTAAACGCAACACGATACCCATTGTACCGAGCAGCCGTAGCATCAACGTTATCTCCGCGCAAACGTTTCGGGCAACGGCAGCAACAGACACCCCAAAGGAGTGCAATAAATCGTTGCACAACAAAAATAGGGCCCGATGCAAACGCACCGAGCCCCATCCAGAACTCTTATAAAGACGACTCAAAAGGCTACTCTTTGGAGCCATCCTCGCCGGCAGCCTTGTTCTGCTGGTCGAGCTTATGCTTGCCGCTCACGATAGACGTGGCACCCAGCGTGGCCAAACTCGCGCTGGCAAGGCTCGCCATAACGATAAGGTCGCCGGTCTTGGGCATGTTGCCGCCCGAGGACTTGGATGTCGTGGTCGTGGTGGTAGTCGTAGTGGTCGTAACGACGTTCTTCTCGTCGTCCTTCTTAAGATCAGCTTTTGCCTGTTTAGCTCCATCATCAGTCGTAGCATCGTCATCCGTCTTGGATTTAGAAGCCTCGCCAGAAGTATGTTCATCAGAGGGCGAGCCGCTCGTAATACCGGCTGTCAGAGAGCCCAGCACGGATCCAAGCTGCTCACCGACGGAGGGCTTGTTCTCGGTGGAAGAACTGCCCGCATCGGAGCCCTCACTCGAACCACCCTCGGAAGCATCGGAGCCAGAACCGTTGGAGGAGCCAGCATCGGCAGAGGAGTCACCAGCGCCGTTGGAAGTTCCCGCATCGGTGGAGCCAGAAGTCGTGCCGTCCGTAGCACCGTCAGAACCAGAAGTCGACGAATCGCCAGAAGTATCGCCGGCCGCAGCGCCACCAGACGTTGCTCCACCGTTACCGGCATCATCGCTGCCCGCATCGGTCGAAGGCACATCCGTATCGCCGCTATCGCCCGCATCGTCATCGGTATCAGGCGCAGGTGCAGCGGGGGCGGCCGGCGCCATGCTCGGACCGGGCGCCGGCGTGGGTTGAGGCTCCACAGGCGTTGCCGCGGCAGCCTCGTCCTCGGCGATATAGACTAGGCAGTCCTTGAGCTCATTGCGGTAGCGGTTCTTCCAGCCCTCATGGTACTGGGGCTGGCTCGAGTACTTCTTCGCAACGTTATTGACCACGCTATCAGACAGCGCCGTCACAAACTCGCGGTCGGTCATGCTGTTGGAAAGGTTCGCCCAGCGGAAAAAGTCCTGGCAGCCACCGGTGCCGCACATGTTGGTGATACTCCACACCATACCCTTGACGCAGTCGGCACGCCCGGAGATATCAATGCCGAGCGCGCCCTTGAGCCACGCCTCGGTCACCGCATAGTACGAGTTGTACGCATATGCATCCTGCAGCGCCGAGAACTCAGCCGGATCGGTGTTGTACGCGCCCTGGAAGGCCTCCTGCGCAATGCGGCCCAGCTCCGTGAGCTGTCCGCCCGCATACATGGGGCTTGTTCGCGTTAGAAATCTCACCGCCGCGATCGATCGCGGCCTTAAGCATGGCGTACTTTTCGGGGTTGTAGTTATAGACCTGCCTCATAAACGGAATGAGCGACCAACGACGGTCGAACTGGTAATAGCCCAGCGCGTTATGGCCGTCGCCATACGAAAAACCCTGGTTGTAATTGCGGTGGCTCTCATACTTGGTAAAGTACTTCATCTCGTCGGTCACGTTGACAAACGAGACACCCTGAACCGACCGCAGCACGCCCGAGAAGGACTGCTGGGTGTAAAGGCCCTTATCGATATCGGTGGCATCCGAGGCGATGCCCGGCGTAGGCTCCTCGGCCATAGCGGTCACGGGCGCGGCAACGGCGCCAAACGAAAGCGCCAGCGTCAGACCGGCGACAACAGCAGAATGCTTGGGCTGCATACGTCCTCCCTGCATGAGTGTAGTTAAGGTGCAGTTTGCAAAGATGGATTTAGTATTGCAGCTCGCCCTTTGTTGCACAACAATCCGTCGGTAAACGGCAACAACCCTCCGCGAAATCTTAAGGATTTAGATACATTACCCCTACAGCTTAATGTCGAAGTTGATCTCGGGGACGGCAGCCAGGTCGGCAAGGGTTACGCCGTCGACGTAGTTCTCGATGACCTCGTCTAGGCCACGCCAGAACTTGACGGTGGAGCACAGGTCGCTGCGGGTGCAGCTGTTGTCGATGCCATCGCACGCCACCGGGGCCGTGCTGCCCTCGACGGCACGCAGGATATCGCCGGCGCGCACCTCGGCCGGGTCCTTGGCCATCATGTAGCCGCCGCCCTTGCCGCGCACGCTCTTAAGCAGGCCCGCCTTCATGAGCGGGCGAACCAGCTGCTCCAAGTACTTTTGCGAGATATGTTCGCGGTCGGCCACCTCGCGCAAGGCGATCTTGCCCTCGGCGTCACCGAGCGCCGCGATATAGATCATCAACCGGAGGGCATAGCGGCCCTTAGAAGAAATGAGCATACCTACCCTCCCATCGCGCATGGGGCAAAATAATCAGAAGTATTTGTCCCAAATCTTAAAGTCTGTGGGACAAACACTACTGTTGAATTTGTCCCACAATCTGAAAAGTCGAGTGGATTAGTCGGGTTTTCCCTTGACTAACGCCGAACCCATAGTAACTTTATTCCGAGAAGATTCCTAGGGTTTCACACACCTATGAGTACACCATATACAGAGAGGAAAAGCATGAGTGCAAATCCGCTGCTTTCCATCGAAGGTCTCACCGCCTCCGTGGACGAGAAGACCATCCTCCACAATGTCAACCTCAACGTCGCCGCCGGCGAGACCCACGTGCTGATGGGCCCCAACGGCGCCGGCA
>ENA-OQDC01001169-OQDC01001169.1-human-gut-metagenome-genome-assembly--contig:-NODE-1169-length-14326-cov-3.610606_pt1 | contig 14326 bp, 11 predicted proteins | sample MGYA00242770_ERZ504601 | MGnify/ENA primary metagenome ERZ504601 (study PRJEB26092, sample SAMD00036305) | human gut metagenome | host: Homo sapiens | study: EMG produced TPA metagenomics assembly of...
TTAAGTGCGGGGCGGTCTTCCAACCACCAGTCGTGAAATACCTCATGACAGTCGCCTTCCCTTTTCGGCGTGCAGCAATCGTTTCCCATCCTAGGCGCAGCCGGCACCTGTCGGTTCGTGTTGCCATAATGAGGCGCATTGCAGGGGAACCAGTGAACGCAAGCTGCCAGCCATCGTGACGGCGAACGGGTTGAGAAAGGCGCTGTGCCTGACCCTTGGAACCTGTTGGCCAACACCATCGAGGGGAGCAAACGATGTCTTTTGACGCCGCCGCATTCGGCCCGATCACCTTGAACCACCTGCCGCCGTTCGCCCAGCGCCTACGACATGCAGTACACGTGGAAACCCGAATGGGACGTGTGAGGCGCACGATGGATGAGCGGTGGGCGCGTGCTTTGCGTGCCAAGGGCATTGATATTGACGAGGCTGACGGTGCTGGTGGGAAACAGGCACACGACGGCAAACGGCATACCGACATCACGGGTACTGGTCGACGCCCCGAGTCCAGCCGGCTGCCGGGCTCCGCGGTCGATCCAATACCAGTACGAATCTGCCGGGGCCGAAGGTGACGGCACGCGCCACGCCATTCAAGGCCACCGGTCATAGGGCGGCATCAGCCGGCAGGGGAATTGAGCTGATCGCAGAACCATCGCGCGATGAATGGGCGCGGCCAACGCCATTCCGCCATTGTTGAGCCGCTTCTACTTGGACCGGTACCTCTTTGAACGGAGATATCATTCCGCAAAAGGTCGAATGTACCTCTTTGAACGGAGATATTCCATATTGAAGCTATTCCGGCATCATATGGTACGTAGGAAATCCCGGATATCGGCGATTTCCTCATCACAGATGGCATGGGCCATGCCGGAATACTCGCGATAGGTCAGATGTCCGGCCCGTTCAAGGACCTGATGGGCCGTTTGCTGGTCGGGCAGCGGAATCGTGCGGTCCTGCGCGCCATACGCCAGGAAGAATCGGGTAGGGGAGTCAAGCGCCGCCTGTTCCTCGCCCATGAACGAAGGACTGAGCAGGATCGCGGCATCGAACAACGTCGGATGCACCTTGACCAGACGATACGACAGATAACCGCCTTGGGAGAAACCGATCAATATCTTCCTGCGATGGGCGAATGCCGAGGCATCCAGCAGTGAAGCCACCGCATCCCCGACCGCCGCGCATTCGCGTTGGCGCTCGTCCACGCCGCAGCCGTCGGGATACCAGTAATTGCCGCCCATATAGGGCCTCGCGTAGGTGGCGCGGAACGAGATATAGCTGGGTACGGCGGCAATTGCGGCCGGGGCCGCATCGGCTCGCGTCGGCGCATATACGGCGTCGAGAATCCGCATCATCTCGCTTTCGTCGTTGCCGTAACCGTGGAACATCAGGAAAATGGGGTCATTGCCGCCGGCATCGATCTGGCTTGTCATCTGCATTCGCATCGTCATCACCTCACCAGCGAGCTTACATGCATTAGACTTGTAGCGATTGACCCACCGAGCACGCAAGGAGCAAGTTATGGAGCCGAGGCGCGGGCCTCTCACCGCAGGCGAGAAAGTGCAGTTCACCGACCGCAAGGGCAAGAAGATCACCGATCAGCTTGTGGCCGGCGGCTCCACGCAGACCGAGCATGGCCTGATTCTGCATGACGATGTGATTGGCAAGACCGAAGGCACCGTAATCCTCACCGTGCATGCCAAGCGCGAGGCACAGGTCAATCAGGTCTACCCCGAGAAAGACAAGAACAAGCCGTGGAAATCGTCGCGCGCCATCGGCGGCTGGGAGTATGCGGTGATGCGCCCGCGACTGGCCGATTATGTGCTTTCGATGCCGCGCGGCGCGCAGATCATGTATCCGAAGGACATCGCCCAAGTTATTCAGCTCGGCGACATCCGCTCCGGCATGCGCGTGCTTGAGTCCGGTGCCGGCTCGGGCGCGATGAGCGTGAACCTGCTGGACGCCGTGGGCGAGCGCGGCCACCTGACCACGATCGAGCTGCGCCCCGAATTCGCCAAGGTCGCCCAAGCCAATGCCACGCTGTACTATGGCGAGGCCCCCAGCTGGTGGGATCTCAAAACCGGCGACTTCGATTCCGTTGCCGCCGAACTGCCCGAACACTGGTTCGACCGCATCATGCTCGACATGCTCGACCCGTGGAACAGGCTCGAGCAGGCATACCGCGTGATTGCCCCCGGCGGCGTGTTGGTCAGTTACGTAACTACCACCACGCAGATGAGCCGCATGGCCGAAGCCCTGCGCGCGGCCGGCTGCTGGACCGAGCCGCAGATCCAGGAATCGTTCGAACGCACATGGAAGGCCCAGGGCCTCGCCGTACGCCCCGACCACCAGATGATCGGTCATACCGGTTTCCTTGTTATCTCGCGCGCCATGGCCTCCGGGTTCGAGGCGCTCAGAAAGCGCGATCGCGTGACCAAGGACACACAGACCGACATCGACTCGCTCACCGACGAACAGCGTGAAGCGCAGATCGAGGAACTGGAACTGCGCGACATCTCCGACCACAAACTACGTAAGGTGTTGCGCGACCTCGACCGTCAGGTGGGAGAACTTGGCAATACGCACGAATAACCGCCAAACGATGAGTTTGTGAACGCTCACACACCTCTATACTGGAAGCAATACCACACCGCCACACCGCCACACCGGGCAGACGGTTCGTGAAGGGAGCCACGGATGGGCATCAAGCTGAGTAAAGTCGCCAAAGCGGCGAAGAAATACGACCATATTCTCATCATCATGAGGCATGCCAAGGCTGAGCCGTTCGGCGACAAGGGTGACTCGGAGCGCGAGCTCACCGACAAAGGTCTGAAACAGGCGAAGGCCGTGGGCAAGGGCATCGAGTCGTTGGGACTGGTGCCCGACCAAATCTCCTGCTCGTCCGTTACCCGCACGCGCCAGACGTTGGACCGCATGCTCAAGACCTTTGGCGACAAGCCAATCGTCGACTACCGCATCAGCCTGTATGACGGGGGAGTGCAGGCGGTGTTCGACGAGCTCGCCCACGTCAAGGCCAAGAATCGCGTGTTCATGATCGTGGGCCACGAGCCGACTGTGTCGATCAGCGCCCAATGGCTCGCCTCCGCCGACTCCGACGGCGAACGACTCGACCTGCTGAATTTGGGACTTTCGCCCGCATCCATCGTGATCATGGGATCGAACAAACCGTTCGACGAATGGCAGGTGCACAGCGGCGAACTGCTCGCGGTCATCAATGTGAAAGACTTCGACTAAAGCGGATATAAATTCCATCTATAACGACACTCTGCGGCCATTTATAAGGGCCGGAATCCGGATGTTTTGCTACCCTAAGTCGGGTTACGAACGCATACATTGGAGGATTCATGTCCACTCTGACTTCCGTCTCCGGCTTCCCCCGCATCGGGCAGAACCGCGAACTGAAGAAGATCATCGAAGGCTACTGGAAGGGTGCCAACGACCTCGCCGCCCTCAAGGCCACCGCCGCCGAACTGCGCGCCAAGCACTGGAAGCTGCAGCAGGCCGCCGGCATCGACCTCATTCCCAGCAACGACTTCAGCTACTACGATCAGATGCTGGACACCGCCATCCTTCTCAACGTGATTCCGCAGCGTTACGCACGTCTCTCCTTCGACAACCAGGAGGACACGCTCTTCGCCATGGCCCGCGGCTACCAGGGCGACAAGGGCGACGTGACCGCCCTGCCGATGAAGAAGTGGTTCACCACCAACTACCACTATCTGGTGCCCGAAGTCGAGTCGGCCGCGGAGATCAAGCTCAACTCCACCAAGCCGTTCGACGAGTTCAACGAGGCCAAGGCGCTGGGCATCGACACCAAGCCCGTGTTCATCGGCCCGTACACGTTCCTGAAGCTCGCCCGTACCCCGGAAGCCACCGAACTCGAGCTCGACAAGGGCCTGGTCAACGCCGTGGCCGCCGTCTACGTCGAAGTGCTCGCCAAGTTCAACGAGCTCGGCGCCGCATGGGTCCAGCTCGACGAGCCGTACCTCGTGCTCGACAAGGAGCCGGGCGACGTTGAACTCTTCAAGACCCTGTACACCAAGATCCTGTCCGCCAAGGGCAATGTCAAGGTGCTGCTCAACACCTACTTCGGCCACATCGCCGACGTGTACGAGACCGTCAACCTGCTCGGCTTCGACGGCATCGGCCTGGACCTCAACGAAGGTCGCGAGGAGAACCTCGAAGCCGTCGCCAAGTATGGCGTGGCCTCCAACACCACCATCTTCGCCGGCGTGATCAACGGCCGCAACATCTGGCGCAACAACTACGCCACCTCCCTCGGCCTGGTCGACGCCCTGAAGCAGGTCACCGCCAACGTGGCCGTCTCCACCGCATCCTCCCTGCTGCACGTGCCGTTCAGCACCGAAGGCGAGACCGGCATCCCGGCCGAAGACCTCAAGCACTTCGCGTTCGCCGTCCAGAAGCTCGACGAGCTCAAGGAAGTCGCCGCCCTGGCCGACGCCACCGAGGACGAGAAGAAGGCATCCGCCGCCCTCGCCGCCAACCAGGCTCTGTTCGACGGCACCCGCGTGGCCGCCGACCCGGCCGTCGCCGAGCGCATCGGCAAGCTGTCCGACGCCGACTACGTGCGTCAGCCTGCCCGCGAGGAGCGTCAGGCCCTGCAGCGCGAGGCCCTCGGCCTGCCGCTGCTGCCGACCACCACCATCGGCTCCTTCCCCCAGACCAAGGAGATTCGCGCCGAGCGTGCCAAGCTGCGCAAGGGCGAGGTCACCAAGGAAGCCTACGACGAGTTCATCAAGGCCCAGATCGACGCCGTCATCAAGAAGCAGGAGGAGATCGGCCTCGACGTGCTGGTCCACGGCGAGTTCGAGCGTAACGACATGGTCGAATACTTCGGCCAGAACCTCAACGGCTTCCTGTTCACCAAGAACGCGTGGGTGCAGTCCTACGGCACACGTTGCGTCAAGCCTCCGATCGTGTGGGGCGACGTATCCCGCGCCAACCCGATCACCGTGGAAATGGTCCGCGTACGCCCAGTCCAAGACCGACCATGTGATGAAGGGCATGCTCACCGGCCCGGTGACCATCCTCAACTGGTCCTGGCCGCGCGAGGACATCACCCACGAGGAGCAGACCAAGCAGCTCGCCCTCGCCATCCGCGACGAAGTGCTCGATCTCGAGGCCGCCGGTATCAAGGTCATCCAGATCGATGAGGCCGCCCTGCGTGAGAAGCTGCCGCTGCGCAAGTCCGACTGGCACGTCAAGTACCTCGACTGGGCCGTTCCGGCCTTCCGTCTGGTGCACTCCGCCGTCAAGCCGACCACCCAGATCCACACCCACATGTGCTACTCCGAGTTCAACGACATCATCCGCGACATCGACGCGATGGATGCCGACGTGATCTCCTTCGAAGCCTCCCGTGGCGATCTGGTGGTGCTCGACGCCATTCATGACGCGCACTTCGAGACCGAGGCCGGCCCGGGCGTCTACGACATTCACTCCCCGCGTATTCCTTCCGAGAAGGAGATCGAGGATCGTATCTACGAGATCCTTGACAAGATGGACGTCAAGAAGGTGTGGATCAACCCTGACTGCGGTCTGAAGACCCGTGGTAACGCCGAGACCTGGCCGAGCCTGGAGAACCTGGTCGCCGCCGCCAAGGCCGTGCGCGCCAAGCTCGACAAGTAGCGGAAATCACCGAGCTCCCTCTGGATGAGGGAGCTCGGGTTTATGTAAGGAAATCAGCATGCATTCCCCGATGTTCACCCTTGAGGTCTTTCCCCCGAAGCGCAACGCGCCTGTTGGCACCATCTACGACACCCTCGACGGACTCGAAGGGCTGAACCCCGACTTCATCTCCGTGACCTACGGTCACGGCACCCACTCCGACCGCACCGCCACCGCGCGCATCGCCCACACGATCAGCAAGGAATACGGCATCCCCGCAGTCGCCCACCTGACCGCGCTCTACTCCGACAAGGCCAAGATCGATGAGGCTCTCGACATGTTCGAGGAAGCCGGCGTGAGCGCCGTGCTCGCGCTGCGCGGCGACTACATCGAAGGCGAGCAGCTGGTCGGCGAGTTCAACCACGCCAGCGACCTCGTGTCATACATCCGCTCCGTGAAGCCGGACTTCAAGGTGTTTGGTGCTTGCTACCCGGAAGGCCACTATCAGGCTGACTCGCTGGACCAGGACATCGAAAACCTCAAAATCAAGGTCGATGCCGGCGTCACTCACCTGATTTCCCAGCTCTTCTACGACAATGAGGACTTCTACCGCTTCCTCGACAAGGCGCGCGCCGCCGGCATCACCGTGCCGATCGAGGCGGGCATCATGCCGGTGCGTGGAGCCAAGTCCGTGCGTCGCATGGCCGAGCGCAACGCCTCGCGCATCCCGGACAGGCTCAACACCCTGCTGAACAAGTGGGGGACGACATCCAGTCCCTGCGTGCCGCCGGCATCCTCTACGCTTCCGAGCAGATCGCCGACCTCGTGGCCCACGACGTGGACGGCGTCCACCTGTATTCGATGAACCACCCCGCCACCACGCGCCGTATCTGGCGCAATGCGGAACCGTTGTTCCGCGGTACGCAAGGTTGACGCATATCGCGGCGCGGCGCATCTCAATGCGCCGCGCCGCACGTTAATCTGCTGGCGAAACCCAGAGTTCCCCCAGCGGCCGATGGGTATCATGAACGTGCAAGCCAACCAAAGCGATGGAAGGAAGTCCGTTATGTGCACCGGCGTCCGTTTTTCCGATGATGAGGGCAACACCTATTTCGGCCGTAATCTCGACTGGAGTTTCTCATATGGGGAGACCATCCTGGTCACTCCGCGCGGCTACCACTATGACACGGTGTTCGGTGCGGGCGGCAAGGAGAAGCCGAACGCGGTGATCGGCGTGGGCGTGGTCATGGCCGATAGGCCGATGTATTTCGACTGCGCCAATGAACATGGTCTGGCCATCGCCGGCTTGAATTTCCCCGGCTACGCCTCGTTCGTCCACGAACCGGTCGAAGGCACGGAAAACGTCGCCACGTTCGAATTTCCGCTGTGGGTGGCGCGTAATTTCGACTCCGTCGACGAGGTCGAGGAGGCGCTCAGGAACGTGACGCTCGTCTCCCAGATCGTGCCGGGACAGCAGGAGTCTCTGCTGCACTGGTTCATCGGTGACGGCAAGCGCAGCATCGTCGTCGAGCAGATGGCCGATGGCATGCACGTGCATCATGATGACGTCGATGTGCTGACCAATCAGCCGACATTCGACTTCCATATGGAAAATCTGCGCAACTACATGTGCGTCAGCAACGAGATGGCCGAACCGACTTCATGGGGCAAGGCCTCCTTGACCGCCTGGGGTGCGGGTGTGGGCATGCATGGCATCCCGGGCGACGTGAGCTCCCCGTCGCGCTTCGTTCGTGTGGCCTACACCAACGCGCATTACCCGCAGCAGAACGATGAAGCCACCAATGTGTCGCGCCTGTTCCACACCCTCGGCTCCGTGCAGATGATGGACGGCATGGCGAAGATGGGCGACGGCCAGTTCGAACGCACGCTGTTCACCAGCGGATATTCGTCCAAGACCAACACCTATTACATGAACACCTATGATGACCCCGCCATCCGTTCCTACGCCATGGCCGATTACGATATGGATTCCTCGGAGCTCATCAGCGTCGCCCGATGACTCCTTCCCGGCTCATGCCCTATTCGGAGGGCATGAGTGTATATAGTGGAATCTTATGGAATCGTCGATGTTCAAACCCAGCTCTATGGACCTCATCAGGGCAGGTCTGCAAGACCTCGACAAGGCCCGCGCCTTGTTCGACCAGCTCAAGGCGGACGACATTCCCGATGAGCGATGCGCCGAACTGCTGAGCGCGCTGGCCCACGCCTGCGACCCCGATATGGCATTGAGCAATTTCGTGGATATCGTCAACGCGATGCAATCCAGCCAGCGCGATTTGGAACACGTCATCTCCGACAACGACGCCCTGAAGCGTCTGGTCACGGTGCTCGGCGTCTCCGACGCGATGGGCAAGTTCATGCGCTTCAAGCCGCAGCTTGTGGAGGCGGCAGCAGTCGACAACTGCAACAGCCATCTGTTCAATCACGCGCAACGCCGTGCACGTCTGCTCAAGGCGGTCGGCGCGGACCCGGACGAACCGGCCATGCCCGTCGCCTCCAAGGATCTGGCCGAAGCGGCCACGGCCTTGCGTTCCAGCTACCGGAACCAACTGGCCGCCATCATCGCCCAGGATGCCGTGGCGGACGACCCGACCTCCATCCAACCGACCATCAGCCGCGAACTGTCCGACCTCGCGGACGCGGCGCTCGAAGGCGCGCTGGCCATCGCCCGTCACGAAACCGAGGGCAGCGAGCACGTGCGCTTCACCATCATCGGCATGGGCAAACTCGGCGCACAGGAACTGAACTACGTCTCCGACGTGGACCTCATCTACGTGGTCGAACCGGCCGACAAGGACGTGGACCATCAGACGCTGATCCGCGTGGGCACCAAGATGGGCACCATGTTACAGCGCGTCTGCCAGTCCGCCATCATGGGCGTGGCTGAGCAGCCGCTGTGGCAGATCGACGGCGGCCTGCGCCCGGAAGGCAAGGACGGCGCGCTGGTGCGCGTGCTCTCCTCGCACAAGAACTATTACGAGCAGTGGGCCGAGAACTGGGAGTTCCAAGCGCTGCTCAAGGCCCGCCCGGTGGCCGGCGACCCCGACCTCGGCCAGGCCTACATGGACATGACCCGGCCGTTCGTGTGGAGCGCGTCCAAGCGCAAGAACTTCGTCTACGACTGCCAGAAAATGCGCAAGCGCGTGGAGGATTTGATTCCCGCGCCCCTGAAGGACCGCGAGATTAAGCTCGGCCGCGGCGGCCTGCGCGATGTGGAATTCACCGTGCAGATGCTCCAGCTCGTACACGGCCGCACCGACGAATCGTTGCGCACCAGCAACACGCTCGACTCGCTGCAGCGCCTGTCCGAAGGCGGCTATGTCTCGCGCAAGCAGGCCGTGCGCATGTCCCAGGACTACCGCTTCGAGCGCGTGATGGAACATCGCCAGCAGATCTGGTCCCTGAAGCGCACGCACCTGTTCCCGGACCTCGGCCGGGCCTCGGTCGGAGGCCTCGAAAAGAAGCGCGACATCGACGTGGACGAGCTCAACCAGAACCAGGAGCTACGCCGACTCGCCCGCGCATTCGGCCTGCACCCGGAAGAACTCGTCGACAAGTACGACGACACCCGCCGCGAAGTACGCCACCTGCACCTCGACATCTACTATCGCCCGATGCTGCCCGGTCAACGCCCGATGGAGAACGACCAGATCGTCCTGAGCGTCGAGGCAGCACAGGAACGATTCGAATCCATCGGTTTCGGCGACCCGGACGCCGCCATCCGCCACGTGCAGGCGCTCACCGCCGGCGTGGGGCGCGCGGCCAAAATCAACCGCATCATTCTGCCCGCCGTCTTGCAGTGGCTGGGCGAGGGCCAGAACCCGGACATGGGCCTGCTCAACTGGCGCAAACTGGAGGAGAACTTCGGCACCGAATCCGGCTACCTCGGCTTCCTGCGCGACTCCACCTCCGCCGCCCAGCGCCTGTGCCACATCCTGTCCAACTCACGATTCCTGGGCGACGCGCTCAACAAGTCGGTCGAATCGATCAGCTGGCTTGGCGACGACGACAATCTGCAGGCCCGCACGCGCGAGGCCTTGGACGTGCAGACCGGCTCGGCGCTGGAACGTTTCGGCTCGAACATCAACGAGTTCGCCACCTCCATGCGCGCCATGCGCCGCCACGAAATCGAACGCATCGGCCTGTCTTGGATGAGCGGTGTGATCAGCGACTCCGACAGTCTCAAGGCCATGACCGACGTGTATGACGCGATCATCGATGCCTCCCTGACCTGGGCCGTGCGCCACCAGATCGCCGAGTTCGGCGTCGAAACCGCGCCGGCCGGCATCACCGTCATCGCCATGGGCCGTTACGGCGGGCGCGAAGTGAACTTCAGCTCCGATGCGGATGCCATTCTCATCTACCGTCCGGCCGACGATGCCGACGACGGCCAAGCCAACGCCTTCGCCAAGAAGGTCGTGGAAGACCTGCGCAACATCCTGCAAGGACCGACGACGCTGGAACCCAAGATCGAACTCGACCTGGACCTGCGCCCGGAAGGCAAGAACGGCCCGCTCGTGCGCTCCTATGCCTCCTGCGAGGAATACTACGAATCCTGGGCTTCGACCTGGGAGCGCCAGGCGCTGCTGCGCGCCCGGTACGCGGCCGGCGACGCTGAACTGGCGCGGGACTTCCTGATCAACATCGCCGACCCGCTGCGCTACCCGACCACGGAACTGACTGAAGCAGAATTGCAGAACATCCGCAAGCTCAAGGCCCGCATGGAAGCCGAGCGTCTGCCGCGCGGCGTGCGCCGTGAACGGCATCTGAAGCTCGGCAAGGGCGGCTTGTCTGACGTGGAATGGACCGTGCAACTCATGCAGCTCCAGCACGCCGGCGATATCAAAGATCTGCGCGTCAACGGCACGCTGGAGGCATTGGACGTGCTGGAAGCCAAGAAGCTCATCAGCGCTATCGACGCGATTCAGCTGCGCAAGGCATGGACGTTGTGCACCGCGGCCCGCAACGGCAGCTATCTGTGGAGCGGGCGCGCCAACCAGGCCGATATTCTGCCTGATGACATCTATTCGCTGGGCGGCATCGCCGTCTACCTCGGCTACGGCGCCCACCGCGGCCAGCATTTCGAGAACGACCTGCTGGCCGTGATGCGCAAATGCCGTGACCGTATGCCAGCCGCTTGTTCTATGGGGAAGACCGAAGGCGAGGCGGCTGCGGCAACCACCGCCACGGCCTCCGCCGCAACGCAGCAGCCGCAACCGCCCCTCGCCCGCGTATGCACGTGATCGCACCGCGACTGGAACGAAATCGACGCCGCGCGCAGCGATAAGGCAGCATATTCGTGGATTTCAGGTGGACACTCGGTGAATGCGGCTGTCCGCAAAAATGGCGTAAGTTAGATTAGGTCACGCAAGGGTGGCCACCTGAAAACCACGAGCGAAAAGGTGAGCCTTGTCTGAAGAAACGCCAATGGTCGGCAAAAGCGTCGTAACGCTGGACGGCCTGTCTACAAACCAGATTCTCGACCTGCTGCATAAGGCCGAATACATCGATTCCCACCGCAAAGAGATTGCCCATACCTGCGATGGGCGAGTGCTGGCCACGCTGTTCTACGAGCCCTCCACCCGTACGCGCCTGAGCTTTGAGACCGCAATGCTACGTCTCGGCGGCAAGGTCATCGGATTCGCCGGCGCGCAGCTGGCCTCCGTGACCAAGGGCGAATCCATCGCCGACACGTTGAAGACCGTGTCCAACTACGTGGACGTGGTCGCCATCCGTCACCCGAAGGAGGGTGCCGCGCTGGTGGCCTCCCGCGCCGCATCCGTGCCGGTAATCAACGCCGGCGACGGCGGCCACATGCACCCCACGCAGACGCTGGCCGACCTGGCCACGCTGCAGTCGCGCTTCGGCCGCATCACCGACCTGACCGTGGGACTGTGCGGCGATTTGACCTTCGGCCGCACCGTGCACTCCCTGATCGAGACCCTGTGCCGCTTCGGCAACGTGCGCTTCGTGCTCATCAGCCCGGACGAGCTCAAGACCCCGCAGTACGTGATCGACCGCATCAACGCCACCGACAGCTGCTCCTACGTGGAAGTGCGCGACCTGGCCTCCGTGATCGGCGACCTCGACGTGCTGTACATGACCCGCGTACAGAAGGAACGCTTCTTCAACGAAGACGACTACCTGCGCCTGCGCGACACCTACATTCTCGACGAAGAGAAGCTGCAGCTCGCCAAGCCGTCCATGGCCGTGCTTCACCCGCTGCCGCGCGTCAACGAAATCGCCGTGGACGTGGACGACGACCCGCGTGCCGCCTACTTCGAACAGGTCAAGAACGGCATGCTCGTGCGCATGGCCCTCGAAAGCACCGTGGTGGGCGACGAACTGCCCGGATACGAACCGCTCAACCCCAAGGAGGTTCAGGCCTGATGGAAGTCACCAGCATTCAGAACGGCATCATTATCGACCATGTGCCGGCCGGAACCTCGCTGAAGGTTCTCGAATACCTGAAAATCGACCCGGCCAAAACCAAGCTTGCGCTCATCATGAACGCCGACTCCAAGCGTTACGGCTCCAAGGACATCATCAAAATCGAAGATGACAAGGACATCGACCTCGACGTGCTCGGCTTCGTGGCCCGCCAAGCCACCGTGGACGTGGTGCGCGGCGGCAAGATCGTCGAAAAGAAGCAGCCGAACCTGCCCGAGCACATCGTCGGCGTGATTTCCTGCGTGAACCCGCGCTGCGTGACCACCGCCGAGCCCGGCATCAAGCAGATGTTCCACCTCGTGCACTCCGAGCGGCTCGAATACCGCTGCGACTACTGCGACGAGGAAGCCAAACTGTGAGCATCACCCTACGCAACATCAAGGTCTGGAACACCGGCGAGGTCATCGACCTCGTGGTGCCCGGGACCGCTGCCGCCTACTTCGCCGACACCTCCGCCGTGGCTGACGGCGCCGACATCGACGCCACCGGCCTGACCGTGGCCCCCGGTTTCGAAGACCCACACGTCCACTTCCGCGATCCCGGCCAGACCTACAAGGAATCGATGGTCTCCGGCTGCCGTGCGTCCGCATCCGGCGGATACACGAACGTGCTCATCATGCCGAACACGTTGCCGGCACTGGATGGGCAGACCGTGTCTGGCCCGGAAGCGACCGGTGCGAAAGAGGTTCTGGATGCCGGCTTCGACAACGTCATCGACTTCCTGCAGCAGTACGATACTGCGCATGACGTTCAATTGCCGGTTCGTTACGATCTGTGCGTGTGCGCGTCCAAGGATCGCGCCGGTCATGAGGCAAGCGACGTTGCCGATTGGCTCAAGTACGTGCCCGGATTCGAGGACGACGCCAAGACGCCGGCCATGCTCACGCACCCCATCACCGCAATCAGCGACGACGGTTCCGCTGTGACGCCGGAGATCCTGGACCAGGTGCTGGAGAACGTCAAGGCCTCCGACCTGTACCTGATCGAGCATTGCGAGCATCACGATACAGGTGCCGTGAACGAAGGCCCCGTTTCCCGCGAGCTTGGCGTGCCCGGCATTCCGGAAGACACCGAGCTCAAGATCGTGGCCCGCGATATCGAAGCGGCCCGCCGCACCGGTGTCCACGTGCACTTCCAGCATGTGAGCACTGCCATCTCGTTCGAGGCGATTCGCAGGGCCAAGGCCGAAGGACTGCCGATTACCTGCGAGACCGCGCCGCACTATCTGGCGTTGAGCGACGAGGCGCTGCTCAAGTACGGCACGCTCGCCAAGATGAATCCGCCACTGCGCTCCGAAGCGGACCGCAAAGCCACCATCGCGGCCATCGCCGACGGCACCGTGGATCTGCTGGCTACCGACCATGCGCCGCACACGTTGGCAGAGAAGGAACTCGGCTTCCTTGAGGCGCCCAACGGCATCATCGGACTGGAATGCGCGTACGGCGTGTGCCACAAGGTGCTCGTCGACGGCGGCTTCATTTCCGATGAGCGTCTGATCGAGCTCATGTCCGTTGGACCTGCCGAACTCATGGGGCATGTGCCAACCGACGTGGCCGCGCTGGTCGAGGACTACGCCGAACCCGCGCCCACCGGGGATGATCCGGATGGCGTGATTGCGGGGGAGAGCGACGCTCAGCCGCAGCGTGAAGGCGTCAACCGACTGCTCGACTTGAGCCGCGTGGATGACGCCGACAATGTCGACCTCGTGGTGCTCAACGCCGCCGAGGAATGGACCGTGGACCCCGAACAGTTCCACTCCAAGGCTCGTAACACCCCGTTCGGCGGCTGGCAGGTCACCGGACGCCCCCTCGCCACAATCATCGGCTCCCAGCTGATGTTCAGCCGTCTGTAGATAACACAAGGAGCAGCATGGATCGCCTGATCGAAGCGATTGACAACACTCAGAACCCCAGCGTCGTGGGCCTTGGACCCCACTGAGGCGTTGGTGCCGCCGCAGGTCGTGGCGAGCTTTGCCGACGAGGTGCGTGACTCGGTCGAATCCCGGAGGAAGTCGAATCCGCGCAGCTGGCCGTCGCCTACTTCGAATACAACCGCACGATCATTGACGCCATCGCCGACATCGTGCCCGCCGTCAAACCGCAGATCGCCATGTACGAGGCGCTCGGCCCCGCCGGCGTGACATCTACACGATGACCCTGCGAATACGCGGCCCAGCAGGGCCTCTACGTGCTCGGCGACATCAAGCGTGGCG
>ENA-OQDC01001171-OQDC01001171.1-human-gut-metagenome-genome-assembly--contig:-NODE-1171-length-14306-cov-5.340433_pt1 | contig 14306 bp, 14 predicted proteins | sample MGYA00242770_ERZ504601 | MGnify/ENA primary metagenome ERZ504601 (study PRJEB26092, sample SAMD00036305) | human gut metagenome | host: Homo sapiens | study: EMG produced TPA metagenomics assembly of...
TGTAGTCCATTGTGATTACTCCTTAGTTAGTTTTTTGTGTAGCAACTTAATCTTAACACAAAGGTATCACAATGGACTATTTTTTATTCGATTTTTCAGGTGTGCAATTTCATTATACAATGAGCCGAAAAATCGCCCTGCAAAATTTGACATCGGCCTCCATAACATCTATGATTAAGAGAGGAATTTGTAAGCAACATATTTATTTCTGTCCCAAAACACAAGAGGAGGCAAACACGAAATGACTATGAATATCTGGCATGACATTGACCCCAAACGTATCTCTCCTGACGATTTTATTGCAGTTATCGAAATTCCCAAAGGCTGCAAGGTAAAGTACGAGCTAGACAAGGAAACCGGTCTGCTCAAAATGGACCGCATCCTGTACACCGCAACTCACTATCCTGCCAACTACGGCTTTATTCCCCGTACCTACGCAGCAGATAACGACCCGTTGGATGTGTTGGTTTTATGCTCCGAAAACGTTGTACCGATGACCTTGATGCGCTGCTACCCCATCGGCGTTATCATCATGGAGGACAGCGGTGATATGGACGAAAAAATCATTGCGATTCCCTTCGGCGACCCGATGTATAATTCCTACAAATCCATCAGCGAGCTGCCGCAGCATATCAGCGATGAAATGATTCACTTCTTCAGCGTGTACAAATCCCTTGAGGGCAAAAGCACCGCTCTTGAAGAGGCACATGATGTAGACAAAGCAAAGGAAATCATCAAGCAGTGCCAACAGCGCTATAAAGATACCTTTTGCTCAAAAAAATAACCATGTCAAAAAAAAGGCTATTGCGTAAAATTGCTTACGCAGTAGCCTTTTTAGGTTGAAGCAGCTCCTCCGCCCACAAAAAAGGACTGCCTTTCGCAAATGCGTCCAGCAGCCATAAAATAAGGGAAAGCGTATTTAGTTAAGAAGCAGCGGCTCACGCCAATGCTTCTTTTTAGTTGCCGCGTACATACTCGCGCGGCACACGCGGGCTCACGTCGCAGATAATTTCATAGCAGATAGTATCTGCCCATTCCGCAACCAGCTCCATTGGCAGCTCACGGCCGCCAAACACGATGACCTCACTGCCCAGCTTAACGTCCGGAATATCCGTCACGTCCAGCATCGTCTGGTCCATGCATACGCGTCCGATAATCGGCGCCTTCATGCCGTTAACCAGCATATACCCGCGGTTAGACAAGCGGCGGCTCACGCCGTCAGCATAACCGATAGGTACAGTAGCAATAACACTAGGTCTCGTCAATGTATAGGTTCTGCCATAGCCGATGGTTTCACCGGGCGGCAGTGTTTTCACAAAAGCAACCTGCGTCTTCACAGTCATAACAGGTTCAAAATCCTTGTAGCAGTCAATCATATGCGCCGGGTGCAGTCCATACAGGGTAATTCCCTGACGCACCATATCCAGCTGATATTCCTGCAGCTCCGTCAGCGCAGCACTGTTGGCGATATGACGGATAGGAATATGCACTCCCTCCGCTTCAATCAGGCGCAGCGCCTCCTGAAAGCGTTCAAACTGATAGGCAGCATACTGCTTATCATCGGCGTCAGCAGTCGCAAAGTGACTGAACACGCCCTCAATATAGATACCGGGCAAGGACGCTGCCAGCTTGGCAAACCTGCCGGCATCACGCACATGCACACCGATACGGTGCATACCTGTATCAATCTTAATATGTATTTTAGCCTTCGTATGCAGCTTCAAAGCCGCCGCATTCAAAGCATATAAGCGTTCTTCATCAAATACTGCATGGCTGATATCATAGCGCACACAGATTTCCGCAACCTCCGGCAGCATTGAGCCAAGCACCAGAATCGGTGTTTCAATACCGGCCTCGCGCAGCTTCACGCCCTCCTGCAGGAGAGCTACCGCAAAAAAGTCTGCACCATTACGCGCTGCTTCCTGCGCTACGCGCACAGCGCCATGACCATAGGCATCTGCCTTGACGACAGCACATAATTTGGTTGTCGGCTTCAGATTGGCCTTAGCCATCTGCACGTTATGTGCAACTGCATCTAGATTTATTTCTGCCCACGCACCACGTTGAATATGCACAATGGCATCCTCCTAAGCTTATCGTCCATAAAATAAGCCGCAGGCAAAGCATCGTTGCCGCGGCATCAAACTTACCCAAGAATTTTGTATAACATACATTAATATTTTACAAAACTCTAATATTAGCATATAACCAACAAGGGATTTTGTCAACATTTTATTTTTTTATCGAGGTACAGTTTTTAGCATGCGGACAGCCGGAACAGCCGTTGCACCCGCCGCGATACTTTTTACCAAAATAACTGCGCACTGCCAAAATCACCAATATTGTTAACAAACCCGCAATAATATATGTTGCCATCAGTCTGCCTCACTTTACAATTATCATCATTCACCATATTAACTAAGAATTCTAGCTATAGTGTAAATCAAAACAATACTTTTGACAAATGAATTCTTTGTGAAAGAGTGACACGGAAAAATTTTCCTGAGAGGAACAATATACTGCTTGTAACATTTTATTTAACTCACCGTATATTCCTATAGCAAAAGTATTTTCCCTATTGCTAAAATCACGGTGGTATACTACAATAAGTCTAAATTAAAACAGAAAGCAGGGTTCACTATGCAATTACCGGAAAAAAAATACATTGCTTCCTTTGATATTGACGCACAAAACACCTTCACCCCGGTCTGCCCCGATGAGCTGCCGGTTGCCGAAGGCGACACCATCGCTCCCGAGCTGAACGCCCAGGCTCAATTCGCCGGCCTGCGCCTCGCTTCCCGCGACGCGCACAGCCGTTGTGCGCTCTGGATCAGCGACGCCGAGCACGCTCCGCTCACTCCCATCAGCGGTTATCCTGATCTTGATATCCGTTGGCCGGCACATGCTATTATCGGCACCAAAGGCTTTGACTTCATCGACGGCCTTGATGAAGCTACCTATGATTATCAGGTATTCAAGGGCATTGAAGCAGATAAGCACCCCTACGGTGCCTGCTACCATGATCTGAAGGACACTCTTTCCACCGGTGCCATCGAATATCTTCGTTGCCACGGTATCACCACCGTTATCTGCGGCGGTCTGGCAACCGATTACTGTGTAAAAAACACTGTACTGCAGCTGAAGGCTGCAGGCTTCGACGTTATCCTGAACAAAGCTGCCTGCCGCGGTATTGCTCCCGAAACTATCGCAAGCGCTATGCAGGAAATGGCTGGTGCCGGAGTAAAATTCGTAGAATGCGCCAAGGAATTAGCTGAATAAGACTATTACTGAAAAATGCTGCAGGCTTTGCGCCCGCAGCATTTTTGTTTCACCGTATTATTATAGCAGACTATTCAATTTCACGCAGCGCGTGTGAGCTACCGGTCAGCGAGCATGCGCCCTTTTCCGTAACCACATAGGTATTTTCCGTACCTACCAGACCTAAGCCAGGCAAAGCAATTTTAGGCTCTATGGCAAAGGTCATACCGGGCTCCAGCGGCTGCTTAAAGCCCTTTGCTATAGCCGGCGCTTCATCCATCACCAGACCAATGCTGTGACCCAGGAATTTACCGCCGTTCATAAACGCATCACCGTAAACATTCTCGAACTTTTCCATAGTGCGCAGATACAGGTTTTCAATCGGCTCACCAGGTACCATCATGGACACTACCTCTTGTTCCAGCTCCAGGCAGCGCTCCTGCGCCGCCAAAAGCCTTGCGCATTGCTCGTCCTTTTGCAGACTGCCGAAATAATATACGACAGTCTTATCTGTATGATAGCCATCAAAGCCGCAGGGAACATCAAGATAAACCAATCGACCGGACTTCAGCTTGCGGAAGGCATTGCCTATGGATTGCACCGCTATACAGGTGCCACCGGTACCGCCGGGGCCGTCAAAGCCGGTGCGTACTAAACCGCTCTTGCCAAAGGAAGCCAGACCGACAACCTCCTCGCCCAAGGACTGGTTAAAGCGCGCTGTTCCGTGCGAGCCGCGCTGCACCATCTCGCTGTAAAGCTCGATAGCCAGCTGAGCCTCGCTGATACCTGCATGAATCAGCTTCGGTGCAATAACATCCAGCACTGTTTCGTGAATAGCGCCGGAGCGTTCCATCTGCTGCAGCTCGTAAGCACTCTTGCGCAGACGCAGCTCCTGCAGTACCGCATCAAAGGAGCCTATTTCTTCGAAGGCAAAATACTTATGCAGCATACGCTCCCAGTCCAAGGTAGCCTTCTTCGTTTCTACATACATAATGCGCGGCGCACTGCCATAATAGGCGGCAGCCTCACGAAAGCTGTGCATCGGACGGATATCGCCGAAATGCGATTCGTTTACTGCACGCTCATAGTTGCGGCGCACCCAGAAAATTGCATCCTGCGGACGAATCAGCAGCACGCCTTCCTGCATCGTACCCGTAAAATAATACATCGCAATCTTATGATTGACTGCAGCCATTTCCCACCCCGGATGCATTTCATCCATCAGGCGGCGGAACTTCTCCAGACGCGCCTCCAGCTCACTTGCTGGCACAGGACGAATAGCATCAGTCAATACAGCAGTCTGTTCCAAAACAGCCATATCAATACTCCTTTCATTATCAAGACAAAATATTTATCCGTTATTAACCAAGATATTGCAGAATTTCCTTAGCATGCGGTAAAATAATATCCGGCTTAATAGAACCGTTTTCCACATCTTCCATGGTTGCTTCACCTGTCAGCACCATTACCGAAAGAATATCATTGTTCAGGCCAAAGGCAATATCTGTTGCCAGACGGTCACCAACCATAGCAATTTCTTCTTTGTTATAACCGGTTTTGTCTAAAACCACGTCCACCATATACTTGTAAGGCTTACCGAAAAATCAGTTGCGGCTTTTTGCCGGTAGCAGTTTTAATCAGCTCCAGCATCGCACCGGTATCAGGAATGAATTCACCGCCTTCAATCGGGCAGCGTACATCAGGATGTGTAGCAACATACGGTACACCCTTGTCAAATCAGGCGGCAGGCTGTTGTTAGACGATCATATGTCAGCGTCTGGTCAAAGCCGACAACTACATAATCGGCGCCCTCCTCCAACGTATTCGTCAGCGTAAAAGCCTGCTTCCTCAAACAGTTGCCAAAAAGCTGCGGCGTTCCCAGCACAAACAGCTTCGCGCCCGGCTTGTTCTTCTGCATCCAGTTGGTCAACGCATCTGATGAAATCAAGATATTCTCACGTGTAACAGGTACGCCCAGTCCGTTCATCTTCTGCACATAATGCTCGTGACTGCGGGACGAATTATTTGTCAGCAGATAATATTCCTTGCCTGCTGCCTTTAATTTATCAAAAAAGCCCTCCATACCCGGAATCAGTTCGTTGCCCAGGTTAATGGTTCCGTCCATATCAAAAAGAAAACACTTAATTTTCGCTAAGCGAGCGTAATCATAAGTCATGCCCTATCCTCCATACTTAAATATAACAATATTATAATGCATTTGCCTTATTTGTGCTACAATAGACAATGAAGAAAATCTGAAGCTCAAAAGGAGATTAACCATGAAATATACAACCATTATTTTTGATCTTGACGGTACCTTACTCAACACATTGGCAGATTTAGCTGCCGCTACCAACCATGCTTTAGCAGAACATAAGCTGCCTCAGCGCACCACAGACGAGGTGCGCCTGTTTGTCGGCAATGGCATCCGCAAGCTGATTGAGCGCGCAGTACCGTCCGGCACCCCTGCAGAGCTGCAGGAGGAGGTCTTTGCCAGCTTTAACAAATACTATAAGCAGCACTGCGCCGACAGCACCCGCCCCTATGAAGGCGTGCCGCAGCTTTTGCAGCAGCTGCGTGCTGCAGGCTGCCGCACCGCCATTGTTTCCAATAAAGCGGATTATGGCGTACAGGCGCTGGCTAAGCAATACTTTGACGGCCGGCTCGACGCTGCCTGCGGCGAGCGCGCCGGCATCGCCAAAAAGCCTGCGCCAGATATGCTGCTGGCAATCATGCAGCAATTAAGCGCTGAACCTGCAAGCACTATCTATATCGGTGATTCAGATACCGACCTCGACACCGCCCGCAATGCAGTCGTGCCCTGCATCGGCGCCTGCTGGGGCTTCAGAGGACGCGCCTTTCTGGAATCGCACGGCGCTAAGCTGTTGGCGGAAAACGTTGGCGATATCTGGGAGCTTATAAAGTAAAAGAGACTGCCTTGCGGCAGTCTCTTTTACTTTATAACTATTTTACGCTAAGCAATCATCCATAAATTTAATCAATCCGGCTTCTACTTCATCACGCAAGCACAGCTCATTGTGAATTTCATGACGGAAGCCCGGATACGGCTTTACAGAAACCTTGTGTCCTGTTTTTGCCAGCAGATTGGCAACATGATACAAGCCCTCGCCGTAATTGCCGCAGGGATCCTGGTCACCGGCAATCAAATAGCTGGGAATATTTTGCGGCACCTTGGCAGCCCACTCATCATTTTCAATATAATGATACAACTGCACGAAATCATAGCACAGCTCCAGCGTAGTATCGAAGGTATTGAACATATCGCCTGCATGATCCTCAACAATTCGCGGATCTGTTGCAATCCAGTCTGCCGGACCATTCGGATTTTCCACCCTGTCCGTCATGCCGCAGAAAACACGCTCAAACCAGACGCCGCATGGCTGATACGGATCTGCCTCATAAGCAGCCTTAAATTCTGCATTAACATAGGCATCCTCACAGCCCTGCCACTGCGAGCAGACACCGCACAGCATCATACCTTTGATATCCTCACCGTAGATTGACGCATAAGCACGCGCCAGCATAGAACCCCAACTGTGGCCGAAAACGAAATACGGTAGCTCAGGATAAGCCTCTTTAGCAATATCATGCAAAGCCTTTTCATCCTTCAGATAGGTCATATAGCCGCCGGAATGCGGATCACCCAGGGTGCCTCCGTCATAGCCGGTTTTACCGTGACCGAGATGGTCATCAGCAAACACTACAAAGCCTGCTTCATTGAACTTGCTAATCATATGCAGATAGCGGCGTGAATGCTCACCGTAGCCGTGAATCAGCTGTACAATAGCTTTCGATTTGCCTAAAGGACTGTAGGACCAGGCCTTGATGGTATCTCTGCCGTTGGCAGAAGGAAAGGAAATTTCTCTGATGGACATAATGCGGACCTCCTCGCCTGTAATTATTTATAATATTAAGATAATGATAACACCTGTATTTCCTGCTGTAAAGCAATAATAACGCTCTGAAGAATGTTTTACGTATTTTTTACACTAAATCCATCTCTGCATATCTCTAATAATTTCTGACCAAGGCATACAAAAAACCACTACAACAAATTTGTCATAGTGGCTTACAAAATCTATTTTTAATTTTACCGGTCAGCTTAGCACTGAACTGTTTTACCGCTGATATCAATACACAGCGGTCTTTATTTATTTTTCAGCACATAGAACGGATCAATATTTTGTCCGTCAGCCAACACCTCATAATGAATATGCGGACCTGTACTGTAGCCTGTACTGCCGACAAAGCCAATAATCTCGCCTTTGATTACCTTCTGCCCTGCAGCAACGGCAATGCCGCTCATATGTCCGTAGGCCGTTTCATAGCCATTGCCATGATTTATACGCACGTAACGCCCGTAGCCACCGTTCCAGCCTGCCTGTTCAATCGTACCGGCAGCCGTAGCATAAACCGGTGCGCCGAAATCAACTGCTATATCCAGACCGGGATGCCAATCATACCCGCCCTCAATCGGACCGGTGCGCACACCGTAATTACTGCTGATAGTGCCGCCGTCTGTAGGCCATTTATCCGGGAAGGACGCCATGCCGCCACCGGAACCTTCAACCTCACTTAAGAGCTCGCTGACAGATTTTTTGGTACTATCAAGCATCTTTTTGATATTGGCATTTTGCGCTGTCAGCACCGCCATGGTGCCGTTGATATCCATTTTAGCAGGCCCGCCCTTGCCTGTATAAGACGTATTGGCAGACGTTTCCTTTGCCGCTGTCGAATCAACCATACTGGTACCTTCGCCCAGCTTGCTGCTGTCTACATCACGGATAACAGCACGGCGCAGCTTTTTCTCCAGATTAGAGATTTCGGCCATATCGCGCAGCATTCTTTCGTTATCCTGCAACAGCTTCTGCAGCTTTGTCTGCTGCTCAGCCTTGTTTTGCTTATAAGCAGCATAATCTGTTGCTTCGCTGCGATAATCTGCCAGCTGATGATATAAATAGCCGGCTCCGCCGACTGCTCCGACAAGCACCAAAGCAGTAACAGCAATGCCTGCCTTGAGCTTAGCATACGAAAAATTTACTACCTTGCCGTTTGGCAAGCGCAGCTCACATTTCCTTTCCTCCATTATTTTAATTACCTCACTTGAAAAGACCAAAGCGTTGACCGACTGCCAACAATCTGCGTCCCACAAAGGGCACATTGTCCAAATCCTCTTTATTCAGACCACCGCAAGCCAGCAGTGCCAATGCATAGACAGGAACAGCTGCCGCCATTGCAAACAGCACGCACCACATACCCATGCTTTCCGTAAGCATCAGCACGCCGTAAATTGCAGCGCCCATAACACCGGAAGCAAAGCAGGGACGTATAATGCTGCCCACAGAGAAGCTATAGCCTGTCAGCTTGTAAATAAAGCCCATATTGATAATCGCTGCCACGGCAAAATCTGCTACCGTCGCCATCGACGCACCACGGATGCCCAGCTCCGGCACAGCAGTAAGATACCAGCTCATAACGATTTTTACAATGCAGGCAATAATCATATTGATTACAGGGATTGCCGTGCGGCCAAGGCCTTGCAGAATACCTGTACTGATCTGATGCATACCTAAAAAGAGAATACCGATGCTCATCGTCTGAATCGCAGGTGCCGCACCGGGAGCGTTATAAACAAGCGCCGCAACCTTTTCCGCCAGACAATACAAGCCCATAAAGCACGGGAAGGTAATAATCATCGCTACGCGGAAGGCAATACGGATTTTATCACGGATTGACTCAAAGCTGCTCAGCGCACGAGATTCGGAAATTGACGGCACCAAGCTGATAGTCATTGCCGCCGTAAAAATTGTTGCCAGATTAACCAGTGGCACTGCCATGCCAGTCAGATAGCCGAACAGCTCAGTCGCATGATGAATATTAAAGCCAGCTGCTTCCAGACGCTGCGGCACAATCAGAAGGTCAAGGTTGGCACCTATCGGCAGCATCAGACTGGTAAGAGAAACCGGCAACGCCAGCTTCAGCAGACGCTTGATGATATGTCCGGCGCTTTCTACCGGCGCACTGTCATCCTGCTCTGCCATTTCCTTTTGCAGGCGCTGCTTCAGGCGACGATAGAACCACATCAGCACCAAAAGTGCACAGAACGCGCCTACGCCGGCACCCATGCTGGCACCGCCTGCAGCGAACGCCAGACCGTACGGCATGAAGAGGTCGGCAAAAATGAGCATGGTAATAACACGCGTCAGCTGCTCGACAATCTCACTGACCGCCGTTGGCGTCATGATCTGCCAGCCCTGCAGATAACCACGGAAGCTTGCCAGAAAGGTTACGAAGAAAACCGCAGGCGCCAGAGCGATAATAGAATAATACGCACGACTGTCGCGGATGATATGGTTATTAACCAGCCAGTCCGCACCGAAAAACAGTGAGGACGAAAACAAAAGGCCCGTCAACAGCAGCACTCGCAGCGAAACATTAAAGACTCGCTTGGCACCGCGATAATCCTTATTCGCCAGCTTTTCGGAGGTAATAATAGATATTGCCACCGGTACACCGGCACTTGATACGGTTATTGCCATCAGATAGATTGGAAAGCCCATCTGATACAGGCCGATACCTTCGCCACCCAATACACGTGATAAAATAATCCAGTTCAGAGAACCGATAACCTTGACCACTATACTGGAGGCCGTAAGGATTAAGGTTCCCTTTAAAAATTTACTATTAGAAGCTTTATTATCTGCGCTCATAAAATCCCCTTGTTTTATCTATAGTCATACATTATAATTATCCTCTTTTCCGCGCAAATTTACAAGTACTTTTAACAGATTTGTCATAAACACATCACTGCTTTTTGCTTGCATAACTATCTTTATATGCTAAAATTAAGTTAAAAGCAAAATTATGTTGTAAAAGGAGTGATACAAAATGAAATCTACACATGCTTTATTAGCTTTCGGCGCCGCAATCTGCCTTGCTACTACCTGCAGCCTGAGCGCCTATGCTTCTCCGCTGAAGAATTATGACGCCGGCAAGGTAGCCATTGATGCAGGCATTACTCTGCCATCCAGTCTTAAGGGTGACAACTATAAATTCAGCAAATCCAACAGCACCTATCTTGGCGCAACTGTCGGCATCGGCCAAAAAACTGCTTTAAATTACAAATGGAATAATTACAAAGCAGACGAAGCCAAAACCCGCGCCCAACAATTCAATATTATGTATAAAGTTCTGCCTGGTATTTCCGCTTACGCAGGTTATCTGAACGCTGATACCTCCGGTGACTTTGGCGGTAAAACCAAAAACTCAGGTCAGGTAGGTCTGCAGGCTGCCTATGATATTCCCGCACTCTTCACCGTTTGGGGAAATGTGGGCTACGGCAACAGAAACAGCGGCTATGAAATCGGCATCAGCAAGCCTATTCTGAACAACCTGGAAGTTAATGCTTCTTACTATAATCAGACATTTGATGATGCTTTCGGCGAAAACCTCGACATGAAGGCTAAAGGCGTTAACCTCGGCTTAACTCTCAAATTTTAATTTGTCAGCTATGGCTAACTAAATTAAAATAAAAACTAACGGATAATTATTATTGACAACTGTGCCGGCCTGTGTTATTATATAAGTGTCAAGGGCACACAAGCTGTGCAAGTCAAAAATAAAATTAAGCAATGCAATATAAAAACATGGAGGGAACTAATATGAAAAAATTTGTATGTCAAGTATGTGGTTATGTATATGAAGGCGAAGCTGCTCCGGCAAAATGCCCGCAATGCGGCGCTCCCGCTTCCAAATTCCAGGAAATGGCTGCTGAAATGGGCTGGGCTGCTGAGCACGTTGTAGGCATCGCTTCCGACGTTCCTGAAGATATCAAAGCTGACCTGCGCGCTAACTTCAACGGCGAATGCTCCGAAGTTGGTATGTATCTGGCAATGAGCCGCGTAGCTTTCCGCGAAGGCTATCCGGAAATCGGCCTGTACTGGGAAAAAGCTGCTTTCGAAGAAGCTGAACATGCTGCTAAATTCGCAGAACTGCTGGGCGAAGTTGTAACCGATTCCACCAAAAAGAACCTGGAAATGCGTGTAGAAGCTGAAAACGGTGCAACCGCAGGCAAAACCGACCTGGCAAAACGCGCTAAGGCTCTGAACCTGGATGCTATCCATGACACCGTTCATGAAATGGCTCGTGACGAAGCTCGCCACGGCAAAGCTTTCGCAGGCCTGCTGAAAAGATATTTCGGCAAATAATTAACCAATAAAAATTAATAAGACTTAATAAGGCTCCCGCTGAGCAATCTTAACGGATTACAGCGGGAGCTTTTAGTTTTCAACGAACATTTTCAGCGTTTTTGGGAATCATTCCGCCAATCTTCTTATTTCAGGCACTTTCTTATGTTTTTCACACTTAAAAAGCCTTCAATATCTTTATAAATTGCTTCAGATATGATATTATATAAAGGTTAGGAAACATATTTAATGACACTCATTATCACGTTCCTATAGGTGGTTAATTATATGCTTAATAGAACTAATTTTCATTATCCTGCTATGCTGCGTGTAGCAGGCAAAAACTGTGTAATCATCGGCGGCGGTACTGTTGCTGCCCGTAAACTGGCAACACTGCTGGCTGCCGAAGCTAAAGTAACAGTTGTTGCCCCGCTTTTCTGTGACGAGGTGCAAAAACTCGCCTCAGCGCAGGGATGCACGCTCATCAAGGATTACTACAAACCGGAATATCTGCAGAATGCATTTGTGGTTATTGCCGCCACAGATAATAAGGCTGTAAACAGGCAGATTTCAGAAGCTGCTCCCTGCCTCGTCAATAATATTACCGAACCCGAGCTGAGTAATTTCACTGTCCCCTCAGCTATCAGCGAAGGTGATATTACCATTGCGTTAGCAACAGGCGGTATGCCTGCTTTTACACGTCTGCTGAAAAAACAGCTGGAACACATTCTGACACCCGAGCTGGCTGACTTCAACAGCTTTCTGCTGCTGCAGCGTGAAGCTGTCAAAAACATCGAAAGTACGCCGCAAGAGCGGACGCAATTCTGGCGCAGTGTTTTGACACAGGATTTACTAAATTTAGTTATGGCAGGTAAGGCTGCTCAAGCAAAGGAGAAGGTATTAGATGCAGTTAACAGTTTTAGGACTCAATCACAGGACCGCCCCCGTTGAGATCCGTGAACGTTTCAATTTTTCCAATGACAGGGTGGCAAGTATTCTGCGCCGCCTGCGCAATTACGATAATATTCCCGAAGCCATGCTGCTTTCCACCTGCAACCGCACAGAGCTGTACATGGTTATCGAAAATCCGCATGAAGCAATTCCTTTTATCAAATCATTGCTCAAGCATTTAGCAGGTGAACATTACCAAAGCGATTATTTTTTACAATCTGAACGGAACAAATTGCGTCAAGCATCTGTTCCGTGTAGCCTCCAGTCTTGATTCACTGATTGTCGGCGAAGGCCAGATTCTCAGCCAGATTAAAAATGCTTATCAGATTGCCCGCAATAACGGTATGACAGATACAATTCTCAATACCATCATGAATAAGGCAATTGCTGTCGGCAAACGTGTGCGTACCGAAACAAAAATTGCTTACAGCAGTGTATCTGTTTCCAGCGCCGCTGTTGACTTAGCCATCAAAATTTTAGGCGACCTGAGCAAGTCACAGATTTTGGTAGTCGGTGCCAGGTCATATGAGCGAGCTCACCGCACAGCATCTGTTGGACAAGGGCGCGCAAACCATCTGCGTCAGCAACCGTCACTATGAAAGAGCTCAGGATTTGGCAGACAAATTCCATGGTACAGCCATTCCCTACCGTGCCATGTTCGAGCATGCCGCTGATGCCGATATTATCATTACCTCTACCGGTGCGCCGCATTACGTGCTTACTGTAGAAAATTTAGGACCGCTGCTGCCCAAGCGCAACGGCAGACCGCTAATTCTGATTGATATTGCCGTTCCGCGTGACGTCGATCCAAGACTTGCCGATGTTGACGGCGTAACCATTTATAACATTGACGATTTGGAAGGCGTTGTTGATACCAATAAAAACTTCCGTGAAAAGGAAGCTCACGTTGCCGAACAGATTATCAGCGAAGAGATTGGTGCCCTCAAGGAGCGTCTGCGTTATTACACCATGCGCCCTGTTATGGTACAGCTGCATGATAAAATGAATTTTCTGCGCCAGAAGGTTTTGAAGAAGGCCTTTATTAAAATGCCGGAGCTTACCGAACATGAAAAGCGCATTATTGACCTGATGACCCAACGTCTGGAGCACAAATTCCTGCGCGAGCCTATGAAGGCTATGAATGCTGTAGCAGGCACCGCAGAGGAAGAACGCTATAAAAAGATGATGTGTGATTTATTTTTATTAAACGAAACCGGAGAGGAGTTTGGTGATGAAAGCAAAATTGACGATTGGGACTAGACAAAGTCTTTTAGCGCTTTGGCAAAGCAATCATATTGCAGCCTTACTGCGCAAGCAATACCCTGAATGTGAGGTTGTACTGAAAAAAATTGTCACCAAAGGCGACCGTATTTTAGACGTACCCCTGGCGCAAATCGGCGGCAAGGGTTTATTTACCAAGGAAATTGAAGAGGATCTTTTAGATGGTACTATTGATTTGGCAGTACATAGTCTGAAGGATATGCCTACCGTTCTGCCGGAAGGCCTGTGCCTGACAGCAATTACCGAACGTGCCAACGTCGGCGATGCTTTTGTCAGCAACAAATATGGCAGCTTCGAAGAACTGCCGCTCGGCGCTGTAGTCGGCACCAGCAGCCTGCGCCGCAAGGCACAACTGTTAGCTAAGCGTCCGGATCTGGAAATCCGCGACCTGCGCGGCAACGTTGACACCCGTCTGCGTAAGCTGGACGAAGGACTGTACGATGCTATTATTCTGGCAGCTGCAGGCTTAGAGCGTCTGGGTCACGGTGACCGCATCTCCAGCCTGATTCCTGCTGATGTCTGCCTGCCGGCTGTAGGCCAGGGAGCATTGGCAATCGAAGCACGTACCGAGGATAAAGAAGTACGCGATATGCTGAGCTTCTTAAACGA
>ENA-OQDC01001172-OQDC01001172.1-human-gut-metagenome-genome-assembly--contig:-NODE-1172-length-14285-cov-5.663794_pt1 | contig 14285 bp, 15 predicted proteins | sample MGYA00242770_ERZ504601 | MGnify/ENA primary metagenome ERZ504601 (study PRJEB26092, sample SAMD00036305) | human gut metagenome | host: Homo sapiens | study: EMG produced TPA metagenomics assembly of...
GATTATTGTCTTGTTCTGTTTTTGCTTATTGTCTTGACTGTTTTTTGCTTATGTTTTTGACTGTTTTGCTTATGTCTTGACTGTTTTTGCTTATGTCTTGACTGTTTTTGTTTATTTTGTTTTTTGAGGGTGGTTGCGTCATCCGCACTGTTTATGCCTAGCGCGTTTAGGTTTGATTTGTTGTTTGTGCTGTTGTGGCGGTGGTGTCTATTTTGTTTTTGATTGCGGTTGCGGTTGCGGTGTCGGTCACACCTAACGCGCTAGATTTTGTTGTTGTTTTGCGCGTTTCTAATGCTTGCGTGGCTTTACCGCCAGCAGTGTTTGCGTTAGTGTTGATTTTGTATAGGTTATTGTCGATTAATATCCATTGACGCGTTGTGATTGGTCATGTGAGGTTGGCCGCGTCGCCGGTTTGATATTTTCTAGATTGAAGTTGGTTGTGTAGTTGGTCATGTTAGTTGTCCTTTCGTAGGTTTGTAGGGTGATTTATTTCTTCTTGTACTTTTAGTTGGTGAATCACGCGATCTAGTATGCGCATTGCCGCGTTGTATCCGTCGCGTAGGTCGGCTAGATCGCCGGTTTCGTATAGTGGCAGATGATAAAACGGTGTTTGTGATGGCATGATTGTACGCCTTTACTTGGTTGGTGGAATTGGGTAGCCTTCTGCGGTTTTTTTGAGTCTGCTAAGGTCTGTGACGGTGAATATTTCCGTGCCGGTGCGGTTTAATATGTGGTTGAGTGTTGTGCCAAGCGCTGTCGCGTTAGTGTCGGTCAGCCCTAGCGCTTTTATGAATGCGGTTAGGCCGGCTGGTAACACGTTGTTGTTTAATGCTAGGTCTGCTTTATCGCTGACGCCTTTTATTGCCGCGTCAATTTTATCCATTGACTCGTTGTATTGGTCGAGTAGATTTGCGGAATTTCCCGCCTCGTACTTTTCCAGTTCGTAATTTGTGGTGTTAACCATGATTTACCCTTTCATGCTAATGGTGGATATTGTTCACCGGTTGTTGGATTAGTGACACGTGGCGTGGTATCGCCAAATATGGTAAAGTTGCCGACTGCGGATGTTTCGTCGGTTCGATGCTCGGCTAGTTTGCCGGTGTTAATATCGGCTATTTGCGTGACACGCGCGCCATACACCGCTAGTTCGCGGTACAAATCACGAAGCGCGGTTTTACTATCCGTATATTCGCCCTTTGTAACGTTCCACACTAGCTGTGTGTTTCCTATGTGTTCTATCTGTTCCTGTATTTGTGCTATGGCCGTTGCGTAGTCGTTTATGTGCGATTCGATGTTTTTTATGCGCGCATCATAGTCGGCTAGCGTGTTGTTTATATCGGTGGCGAGCTTGTCGAAATATGCGGTGATATGGTCGTGTTCGCACGCTAGATATTTTATTATCTCTTCGGTGCTTTTGGCATTCCAGTAGAACGCGGGTATGACCGGCGTATATGGCCATACGCTGTACAAGGGAAGTGTGAACATGTGTTACCTCCTAATAGTTGTTTATGTTCACCGTCCATAAGGGGCTGAAGCATTCCTCTAGGTGCTCCAATAGTAGCACGTCGATATCCACGTAGTCGCCTTGTCGTATCGCCTTTATCTTGTCTATGTAATTGCCATTGACAATGGTTTCATATTGCGTATCGGTGGCATTGCTTGCGTAATCCTGACTCGGTTGCAATTGCGTGGCCGGAAAGTCCGAGAACACGGTACGCATCTTGTGCCACGTGTCGGCGTCCGCTAGGAACATGCCAGGGTTGCCGTCCGCAAGGTCGTAGAGCGGTTTCAGCACCGGCATGAATTCGCTTATTAGACGCATGAGGTGTCTTCGCCATCTGCTCGGCGGCATTACGCCTAATTCACGATCATAATAACGGTTTTCTATCTTGCGACAACAACGCGCATACTGCGCATCATTGTAGGCATCGTCGCGCCACGACCATTCCGGCTGTGTCCAGTCAACACCGCCACCGGTGAGCAGTTCACCCAACGTGATCGTAGCGATGGCGTGAAAATCGTCGCACGGTTCGCTTGGCTCGTATGCCGGTATCGTGTCATATGGTGTCATTGTCGCTCTCATCCTGTTCTTGAAGATTCGTCATGTAATCGTAGTTCTTGCTGGTATTGTCCTGATTCCACACCACCTCTATAGGCTTGTCTAGGTATTTTGCGAAACGGGTGTTGAGCACGTCACACGCGGCGCGCCGTTCCTCAAGCTCGGATAAGGCGCGAAGATCAGTTGGTTCGCCGTAGTCGTTTATTTCGTCCGCTGTCTGACGTTCCATCTTCATGGGTAGATTCTTGATGCCTAACGCTTGATAGAAGGCGTTCCAAGTGTTCTGTATGTCGTTCTGCAATTCCATGCCGATATATTCGACACCTGTTTTTAACACTTGCGCCTTCATGCTATCGGTAAAACCGGGGGTTGCCATGATCGCCATTTCACCGCCCGATATCTGTTTAACCACGTTTACACCCGCCGTTTGCTGACCCGCGGGAACCTCAAGAATAAACGGTGTTTTTTGGTGGAAACGATTCTGACGGCGCGTCATGTACAAGTCTTCTATCTCATGAGCGAAAAATTCGAGCGTCGGCACCAATGGTGTGCGCGCCTTGTTGGCGTAGATGAATACACCGTTAGAATTGTTCACGTCGAAATGCCAACCGTTAATACCGTATGAAGTCCATTTTTTCGGACGATAATAGACGTTGTAATTAGAGTTGACGACGGCTTGCGTGGAGAAGAACACGCCCGGCTTACTGTGTGGGTATGCGATAGTGGCATAACCGTAGTACAACAAATTGTATTCAAGAAACCACGCGTTGCACGTCTTCGGTAAGTTAAGCCATTTGAAGCGCGATAACGCGATATTGAGCATTTGCGAATATGCCGTAAAATACGCTTGCGAATTGATCTGTTGCGACTGTTGCCACACCGGCAAACCTTTTTCGCCCAGTTCCGCACGTGTCGGGGGTTGCTTGTGGGTTCGTTTGCGTCCCATGTCTTTTCCTTTTACTGATTGAGATTGGCGGTGAGATAATCGCCGCCGATTTCGTCGGGGTCATTCCAAATTGTAACACCGGCGGTCAATCGCTCCCGTATCGTATCGAGCGCGTCGTTTCCGGCGAGATTGTTGGCCAGCCACACGTCACCCGCTTGCCAATACGTAAAGTGATTGCAAGGTGTGAGGTTCGGATTGTTGTACAGTTTGTTGCTTGCGATCCCGTAGCGCAACATGTAGTCACCCGCCGCCGCTATCGCGCCGTTGTCTTCGGTGACGACTTTCACGGTCAGTGTGTCAAGCCCTGTAGCTTGTTTGAAATTGTCGCCGCCATACGCGCCCACCGGTTGTGCGGCGTGGTTGAGCAAGTCGCGCCATGCGGCGTTAACGTTGGACCGCGTGTTTATCATGACACGTTTAGCATTATTCACACTCTGATTACGTGACGCGGTAGCGTTCGCATTCGTCGTGGTGACGCTTGCGGCCGTTATTGTCGTATTGGCCGTGTTAGACGCATTAGTGTTATCGGTGTTGAGCTGATTGGAACGTTTCGTGCTATCCGTGGCGTAGCTTTTTGCTTGCGCAATAAGTCCCGCGTTGCATTCCAACGCGTTGGCCGCTTTTTTTGACGCCGCATCGCTTGACGCGGTGTACACAAGTTGGTTATTGGTCAACGCAATCGCCGCGTTATAGCTTGACGTGCCAACACCTATCACACCGGAACTAAGCCCCGCCGCCGCGCCGATCACAGCCGGTAGCGCGGCACCGCCTGTAGCCGCGCTTGCCGCTAAACCCGCGCCAACCGATATTGCGCTTGTGGCGAGACTACCAAGAGTTGAAGTGACGTTGGTCATTGCGGCCTGTTCTTGCCCGGTGACATATGACGCGGTTGCGACTGCCAAATCTTCCGACAAATCGGCGTTTATCTTTGCATTTTGATATTTCTGTTCGCTATCCAGTTTGGTATTTCCGCGCGCTGTTATGTCCGTCGCCGCTTGATTTGCATTAGCTGTTGTCGTGCTACGCAATCCGTTTGCGGTTGCGGTGTTCGCAACGCTTGTTTGTCCTGTGCGCGCGGTGTTGTCACGGCTGACGTTGGCTATACGTGCGCCGTTTTCATACGATATAATGGCGTTTTCGCGTGCTTGCGCGACTTCACGGTTGTATGCGTCGGCGCGGTGCGCATCGATCGCGCGACGTTGTAACGCGTAGGTCGGTATGTCGTGCGATAGAAGCGTTTTGAGCGCGTCAGCGTTCGGCACGTCGGCGGTGACATTAGCGCCGTTGATTGCGTTAATACTAATGGACGTATCACCGTCGGCACCGATACCGTCAAGCCATGCGATTTGCCGCAATATCGGATAGCTGAGTGATGTGACCGATTGCACCGAGAGGTGCCCGCAGTCCGCTATTTCGACACGTGTTTTATTGCCGATATTGTCGCTGACCTCCAAATGCGCATATGGCGCAAGATACAAACGTGTTATTCGAGCGTATTCGGTGGTGTATCCAAAATCATCCGTAGTTAAATCGATATTAGCCAGCTTCGTTCGCGTTCCGCTGACCGTATGCCATTCAACGCCGTTCACACTGACGGTGTTGCCAAGTCGCATCATGTTCGCGGTGGCGACGAAAACCGCTGTAATTTGCGACATAATGTGTGGATAATACATAAAAAGCGTGTCGAAATAATCGGCCGATATCTTGGACGATTCGAGCGCGTACATAGTCACGTTGCTTGCGGTGAGATTATCGACGGAATTATAGGCGGTGCCCGCGCCGGTGACGTTTGACGTGGAAACGTTTCCGGCACCCCACGCGAAACCGTTAACCGTTCCGTCATTGTTGGTGTATGTCGGGTCGCTGTCCGTGATGTTCGTACCGCGTACACCGCTCATGGCTCGCAGTTGATCGGGTGAAAACGTTGCGGCCAAGCAGATGTATCTTGCACCGTTTTGCAGATTGCACGGCGTGCTTTTCCTGATATTCGATGCCGCGTTGCCATAATCGACGTCGGGCAACGTAAAATCGCGGCATTTCGCGCGTGGGTTCGCCAAAAGTTTCGCCGGTGTCGTCTCAGTGAGCGGTGCGTGACCACGTGTCAATAGCAAACCGTTTATCGTGGTCGTGTTTATGTAGTCCATCCATACGTCGCGTTGCAATACGAGTGTGGTGGTGTTCGGTGCTTCCGCCGTGATGCGCGTGACGAAATAGTGATAACGAGTCTGGCAATCCGTCTGTTGCAAGGGCGAGCGCATGATATCCGCGCTGAAGTCCACCACAAGGTAGTTATAGCGTTGTGCGGTCATGTACGGCACGGGTATCTTCACGCCGTCTGTGTCGGCACGTGCGATATACATGCTGGTATCGAGTGTCACGGCTTCCCCGTCCAATGCGTCGAACCACGTATCACGCGCTCCATCGTCCCTGAATTTCACCGCATCGCGGCCATCGTCGCGCCACTTCACACGGCACAGCTTAATCTTGGTGTTCGGTGTCCACATGTGATAGTCATAGACATTGGTGTATTGCTCGTATACGTGCGCATCGGCACCGGGGAACGGTGTCGCACCGTCCAAGTGCGGAAATTTCATTTTATGTGCCTCTTTCACATACAGAATCGGGGATACCGGGTTTTTCCGGTATCCCCGATTCTAACATGTCAGAAGACTATGCGACGGTGAACGTGCATGTTGCGGAATGTTCCGCGGTCTCGCCGTTCGGGTTGACGTACGTGGCGGTGCCCGTCACGGTAATGACATCACCGGCCACAAGGCCGTCACGCTGGACATGCAAGCGTGCCTGGTCATCCACGAACGTATTCACGTTGAGGTCGAACGCCGCGCCGTGCGCGTCATCGTCGCTTGCGGCATGGTTCGCCGTAACCTCGTACGTCGCCGCGTTCGGTGCCACCTGAATGGCGGTGCCGGTCGGCGCGACGGTGGCGGTGAGCTTCGGCGTGAGTTGCATAAGATCGCCCGCCTTGACGTTGCCCGTGGTAGGAGTCAGCGTGAAACCGGCCACTGTCTGCGTCACAACCTTGATGGAAGTGCCCGCGTCGGTGGTGAACAAGGCGCACGGCGTAAACGGCGACACACCGTAGATGCCCCAGTGGTTGAGATACAGTGTGTTGGAAAGTGTTTGCGGATTATAGAACTGCGTAGTGCCGTACAGCGTGTCTCGCGCCTGGTACCAATCGGTGGAAACGAGTAACGCGACAGCGCCGTCGATACCGAGGCTTGGCACCTCAATAACACGATACGGGACGTCCGCTTTATCCAGCTGGAAAACCGCACTCAGCGCATCGACGTCAAGCGACGCAAGATATTCCGGTTCAATCAACAACACCATTTGTTGCGGGCTTGCGTACGCCGGAATGTCGGTCACGTTCAACGCGTTGTACTGCGTTGACGGGAACTGCATACGCCCGGCGGTCGCACGCAACGCCTTGAGCAAAGTCTTGGCGGTTGTTTCGTCGCTCGGCACCGCGTCTAAATGTACCTTATAGAACCCAAGATTCTGCTCGTAATGTCGAATCAGCGCAAGCATAATGTTCATTTCGTCGTACTGATCGCTGTTGCGCGGGGATTCCATAATCTGCGCGACGAAACGGTTCAAACCAAAATCATCCACGAACGCCTGACGCAATTCATCGTCAGTCCATGAAATCGGGTATTGATCACGCCGATTGTTTTCGTAGAACCATACGGCGGCTTCGGGGCGGTGCATTTTCAGCAAGTCTTCGGCATCATCCTTGTAGCCGTGCGCCTTAATCCACTTAACGGCGATTTCCTGCACAGTCGAACCCCAATACAGATTTTCTTTTTTGAAAATCGACAACGGGTTTTCAAACGGCGCGTTCTGCGCCATCACAGTAAGTCCGATACGGTTAACCATGCTCCAAACACAATCGTTCAAATATTGGCGATTCATCGGATCAAACAAGTAGCGCATGGTGTTCGCCACGCCGGTCTGCGTCGCGCTTGGAATACGTTGCTGATAATCGTCGGTACCCTTGAGACGCACCTTATCCAAAATTGTCGCATTGTCTACAGCCATAATATTTTCTCCTATCGATTAAAGCGTGTAATCGAGATTTTCCAAGTCCTCTGCCGCGGCCCGCGCGATCGCTTCCGCCGCGTCATCGTCGTTTTCCTTGACGGTCGCACCGTTTTCAACCATTTGCGCGACGGAATCGGTGAAATTGTCATATATGCCGTCGATTCGTTCGCTGATTGCGTCCGTGCGGTCGCTTAATGCGTTCACCTTGTCAAGCACGTCACGTAGCATGTCGCGCAAGTCATCGAACTCACCCGCACGGTGCGCTTCGTCGGGGGTGAGGTCGTCGCGTTCGGCGGTGTCCCTTTCCTCGGTGGTTTCATCGGCCATTATCATTCCTTTCATATGAAAAAAAGAGCCGTACCGGTACGATGTACGCCGGTACGGCTCAATATTAGCATAGGTGCGACATGATTCGTGACAATGGACGGCGCGTTTACCGATCACGGCCATATCGTTGCCGGAGTCAACCGTTGGTATCAACGATAATGTTTTATCATCTTCGCCACAACACCTCGACTTGATATGCCACGATCATTTTACACCGAATACGCGCAACATCTCGGATATAGCGTGTTGCGTCTCGATCGTGTCGTATCGCAGATATCCAAGGGCATAATATGCAGTAAGATTCTTGATAATATCCTTTGCGACGGACGCAGTGAGATAGTTCAACCGGTTATCATCCCTTGTCACGGCAAAATAAGGTACACGTGCCATCTTATCGTATGTCGTGGTGATAAAGACGTATCCACATCGTAGATCAACACTGACGCCATACTCAACGTGTAGCCATCGAATCACATATGACAATTTTGCGTGTGCGTGCGGTTTCGTCAAAAAATCGGTGTCGTGGTGCTCGAACCGATTCCCAGCCGTCATATCACTATTGTGTTTCAGCATTCGCCCGGCCACGGTGTTCTTGGTTTTCTGCGCGGCATATGCGTCATCTCGCACGTAGTCGAAAAGGCATGTTTTACCATCGAGCCACTGCAAACCGAACTCAGGCTCCAAGGGCACGTCATAATGTTGAAAATACGGGTTGAAGGCATCGCACGCATTACCCAGCAAAAAGATTCGCGGTTTACGTAATTCGGTGTCGTCGGCGCGTTCACGCGTGACGGTATCAACAAGTTTCGCCAACTGTTCGTATTCGTTTTTTAGATATCGGTGATAGCGGTCATCGGTGTCAATAATAATTTCATCCATGCAGATATTACGCACTCGCACATAAGTACTTTTTTTCTTCTGCTGTTGCAATGACAGTGGAATAAAATAACCGCACGTACACCATTCCTTATTACCGGTGCGACGTGCTTCGGCAACCTTGTTACGCACTCTGAATTCCCATTCGGGAAAAATATTATCTTCTATTATCCGGTCGAAATAATTCGCCGCTACGTCGTTGTTTTCCTCACGGTATCTAGTGACCTCAACAAAGCAGATACCGTTTTTAATATAATCCTCCAGCATATACCGACGCACGCCATAGGTTTTGCCAAGGCCGCGCGCCCCGATTATCAGATTAACGTCAGCATTGCGTGGCAGTATCTGTGTTCTGAGTCGATCATAATAGTAGTTCGCCATCTATGCCCACAATCCTTGGTTTACCGTTCGTTAATGTAAGTTCACGTGGTGTTGTCTCCACATGTCTATTATACGTGGTTTGCAGATACGTAATGTTTTCTTCGTTCGCCTGTTTATCGGATTCACCCAGCCATCGCCCCGACGGATATAGCCCGATCGCTTCGGACACGTCCACGTGCGCCGTCTCGCCGCGATAATCAGTGACGGTGCCGACATATCTGTCCCACACGTGCGGTCGGTTGCGTTGCAAGGTATGGCATATGGCATAGTCCACAAGCACGTCATAACCGAGCGACATTTCGACGGCTTCGGCAAAATCATGTCCGCCCGCTATAAGGTCATGCAAAAACTCCTCGATTGTGTAAGCGCCGTCAGGTCGTGGCAATCCCGCGCACGTCACATGCACGCGTCCGCCTGCATCGAGACTCACGCGTGCTTTGTTCCACAGCTCCATATGCTTCGTGTATCGGGTGGTGCCGCCGCAGTCCTCTACCTCGAATTTGCCTATATGCTCCAACGTGCTCGCCATATCCGGCGCGGTGACGCGCACACGCCGCATCGTTCTGTTAATAGCGGTTTCGACCGCGTCGTGCAACGGTTGCAGACTTTCCAGCAAATCGTCGTCGCTCACGGCCGCATCGCATCGAATCTTGAGGCTGTCCGTGTCGCCGCCGGTCACTGTCACCCTATCACCCAACCGCGCATAGACGAGCATCATGGCGATAATGAGGTGCATACGGCTACCGGCGACAATCCGCATACCGTAGGTGTACAGCACGCGCGGTGTGCGCGGGCGGTTGTCCGCGAAATTCTCGGGTGTGCAGATCGTCGTTCTGTCCACTTCCAGTTCGCCGTCTCCCGTCACGCAATAATCGGCCTTCATCACGTCCTGCGCCTGTGTGCCATAGATGCCATTGAATTGCCCTTTCACGGTGGAACCGTAGTAGGATTGTAGGAATTTCATACTCAGTTCGCCTGTCTTCGCGTCGTGGGCGATTCCTTCCGGTATCGATTCGGGAATATCGCCCGCGTATGGTACGCCTTCGGTGTAGCCCTTGATGAGGTTTTTCACGTCGGTTTTCCGCGCGAAGAGCATATTGGATTGCAAGGTGACATAATCCGGTGGGATTATGGTTTTAGTGGTGCTTTCGCCGTACAGTACTTGCATTTCGTCATAGGCGTACACCTGGCCGATGTTCCACAATTCAATTTCATTGACGTGTAAAACACATTCGTCCGCACGGTACAATTTGCCGAACGCGTATGTGGGGTTTACGGCGGTATCCACATAGCCGTGCGCGCGTATGCTGTTATCCTGTGCCTTCGCTCTCTCGTTATTGCTGTAATCGGTGCCCGCTCGTAGCGTTCGCACGAATTTCGAGCGCGGGCAAATCGCTATGCCCCAAGCGTCGAAACACGTACCCTTGCACAGTCTTATATTCGTGAAACGCACGGCGACATGCACGCCCATGTGAAACGGGTCGCGTAATGCGCCAGCACGTCAATAAGCGACGTGTTCTACAAGCTTTCACATGCGATCTGCAAGAGTCCTGCCGGTGTCGGCGCGAATTTCACCGGCAATCTACGGCCATTGATGAAAGCGTGATGCATTGAGGTCACGTCAAGCGACGCGACGTTATCCACCACCACACTCGCGGTTCGCGCAGATGTGAAGGTAAGGCCACCACGAAAACACGCCTTACGAAGCGCATACGAATCATAGTTCTTCGGAAACTCTTGTCCGCACGTCGTTTCAAAGGCGCGTTGCAATGTAAGTTTCTTACCGTCGCGCAATGTGACGCGACGTCCACCAATCTCACGGCGCGCCATCTGACGCACAAGCGAAGTCTTGGTGAGCACACGACAACCGAACATGTCGGCCGTCAGCCACGAATTAGCGCGTAGCAACCATTGCAGATACTGCGGTATCACCTGAACATCACGCCGCGCATAGAACAGCTCTTCGTCGGTCAAAGGCGTTTCCGGCGTGCGGATAAGCGTGTAATCCCAGTCGCCCACGGCCTTCGGCAAGCCGCATGTCTCGCCCATGGCACGCAGTCCGCCCATTTCAAGGTAGAACGTATCCCAAAAGCGGCACACCACGTCTTCGTTCTCGCCCATGCACAGATCGAGCGTGTACACGGACGTTGCCGTCTGCGCGTTGACACGCAACGTGTACGTTTGCGCCAGTTCCAGCATGAGCGTCTGCATGTCGAACATGAGATTATAGGCCGCAATAATCGGTATAAAATCGTGCGCCGTGCCATACGTAATAAGATCATCAATGTACATAAGCGCTTCGTCGGTGTGCCGGTAGAAACGCACGTCGTCCGCATCGGGTTTATACTCTTCCACCGACGTATTACGCATGTCATTGAAAATGTACAATATCGGGTATGCGCGTGTTTCGGCACCCTCACCAATGTTCGTTGTTTCGGTGTCGAATATCGCCGCTAACCGAAAGTCTTTACGGTCTTTCATCGTACAACGTCAGGTGTCACCGCGATAAGCCAAATCGGGCTACCGCCCTCAACGTCCGTGTAATCCTCCAATTCTCCAGTATGCATTTTCATGTTCTGCGCGTATTCCAGCGCTTTTTTATTCCGTTCCATGACGGTTTCAAAAAGTTCGCTTAGCGATGTTGCCCCATACGCTTTCATGACCGCATCCAAACGCTTATCGGGCGGCACGTCGGGGCGTTGCCAAATGTTTTGCGTGTACCGCCAAAAAATCTTGACTTTCTCCCGCCCAAACTCGCCCAAGGCCGACGGCCCGCCCTTGGATGCAATGCGCATTTCCTGGCGAAAGATATTGAAAGCGCGTCGCTGTTCGCCGCGTTTACCGCCGCCACCTTTCACGGTCGCGACCTGTTTGCAGAGCCGATCGGCAATCTCATTTGCACGAGCATACGCTTCGGCGCGCATCTGCTTGATACGGACACGACCGACATACGTTTTCTTCAACTCCGTCTCAAGCCTTTGCACGTACACCGTGCGTGCGCGGCGTTCGCTTTCCGGCATCCCCGCCGTAATGCTCTTGCGTATCGTATTGATCGCGCGGCGTACCCTCTTGCGCTTGGCCGTCAACACGTCCGCCGTTTTCCTCGCCCTTGCCATAAAACGCGCCTCCTACGATAAAAATCAGCCCGCGTATTACACACGGGCTGATACTTCACATTATCACCTATCGTTTACAGAATCTGAAGCGACTTGATGGACTTACCGCCACCCAATGCGGTCGAATTGACCACCACCGGAATACCACCGTTCTCGGCGTTCATATCCGGAAACATGTCCACAATATCCAAGATACTGCGGTTAATGCCCTCAGACTGAGAGAAATAGGTGCTACCGTCCGCCGTGAAAAGATAGACGTTCGTGCAAGGCTGTCCCGTCTGCGGTCGAACGGCGGGCGCGGTGTACGCGCCAACCACATCAAGCCGTTTACCTTCGCCGTAGCTGTTCAGGCTCTTGGCACTGTTGCGTGCGTTGACGATCGCGCGCTTGCCCTCAAATGTCCTGTTGTCCACAGTGCAGATGAAACGGCGGTTGTCCGCACGCACGGCTTCGGTGTTCTCGGTGTTCTCGGTGTTCTCGGTGTTGTTGGTCATTGTGTTTTCCTTTCGTATTACTCGTTAACGGTTTCGGCTTCGGCTTCGACTTCGGCTTCGTTGTCGGTGTCAACAAGAACGGCGTTCTCGAAGAACTGCTCTGCGTCCATCACATACGTGTACTTGCGAACCTTGATATCGTCAACAAGTACGTTGTACAAACCGCGCTTCATGAGTTCTTTGGCGGCCTGTTCCACGGTGCGAACGTTGCTGTTCACGGTAACGGATTGCATCACGCCGTCGCGATCGTAATAGCTAATCTCGCTGACCGATAGAGTTTTCTTAATTTTCCTCATTATGATTTCCTTTTTTTTCTTGTTATTTTGTCAGCTCTTTTTTTGCTGACATGAAAAGTTATAGCATAGAAAAACGGCACGCGCAATTGCGACACGCCGTTTTACAGTGACAATTTTTAATATTTAAGAATCTGCCCCGGATAAATCAGGCTCGGGTTAGCAAGTCCGTTAAGCGATGCTACACGGCTCCAATCGGCACCGAAAATCGACCACAAGGACTCACCCGCCGCAACCGTGTGAGTACGCTCAGCCGTATGCACGCCAACCGCACCACCATAACACACCGTCTCACCGGGATAAATCACACCTGGATTGCCTGAACTGTACCCAGTCCACGCAGTCCACGGATTCAACCCGGTGCGCGCCGCGATACCGCTAAGGGTATCACCCGAAGACACGACCACGCACCGCGATGCGCCTTCAGACGGTTGCGCGGGCGTAGACGCTGACGGTGCCGCACTCACAGCATGTCCGCCGCCCTTGCGTTCACCCGTCGCATATGCGTCCCATTGCCAGCGTTCGCCACGGAAATAGTTCAAATCAAGACGACCCGAGTAGCCGTTCACATACCCGTTCGACGTATATTGTCGCATCGCTTCGCCATATAAACCGTAATTCCACGGGCGTGATTGCCACCCGGTAGCGACGTTCGACGCATACTGCGCCACCCACACGCCGCAATGCTCACGCACATACCCGCTAAGCTGTCCCAACGCACTAGCCTGAAGATAGATCACCGGCCACACATGCGTGCGCTCGTAGACACGCCTTACCCACGCATCAACCCACACACCATTACCAAACTGCGGGTTATCCTGAGATTCCCAGTCCAATGCAAGCACCGCACGACCAACATACCCCTCGACGTTGTTCACGAAAAAATCGGCTTCCGCACGCGCGTCACGCCCCATCGCATAGTGATACACGCCAATGCTCTTACCACTGGCCGACGCGCGCCCAAGCTGATAGTTCGCGGCCTGATTCACGCCATTGGTCAAACACATGTTGTTGAAACCGCCTACGCCCCATGTGGCACCCGCAACAACAAAATCAGCGTCCAACGCATACGTATCAATATCACACTGCCAATTGCTCACATCTACACCGCGCATATCCGCGCTTGCAGACGGCACAAAAAGCAATGACAACGCGCACACGCACACCAACACACTACGCCATATTCGTATCATCACTATCCCCCTTATTCTCAAGCAATGCAATAAGTTCTTCTGTCAGCACATTGTTCTTTGTCATCAAATCGTTAAAATCGCTGAACGTCGTAGCGATAAACCACGCCATGCCACAACACGCAACAATCGGAAAACCCACACTCCCGACAACGGTTACAATCGAACTAATATCCATCAAAACACCTCACAAAAAAAGGCCATGACACATCGAATGACATGCCATGCCCAAATATATCACAATCACGTGGCCTATCCGGGAATTGAACCCGACACGCACATTTTATAAGAATGCCGCTCTAACCACTGAGCTAATAGGCCATCACCAAACCTCACCGCCCCCACAACCCCCGCCGCATCAAATCAACCATATCACGACAATGCGCAAACACATAATCCGACACATACGAATCACATTTAAACCACTTCGCACCCACACCAGCAACCCTTACACGCCGTTCACCACGAACCCTATAACCCTTGATGAAATCACAAGTATTACACTTATAACGCATAGTCAATCCCCTCGCAATCACCGATC
>ENA-OQDC01001173-OQDC01001173.1-human-gut-metagenome-genome-assembly--contig:-NODE-1173-length-14280-cov-2.172190_pt1 | contig 14280 bp, 12 predicted proteins | sample MGYA00242770_ERZ504601 | MGnify/ENA primary metagenome ERZ504601 (study PRJEB26092, sample SAMD00036305) | human gut metagenome | host: Homo sapiens | study: EMG produced TPA metagenomics assembly of...
GACAGTTTCTGTGGCAAAAAAAGAAGGATGGGTTTCATTCCGGTAGAAGCCCATCCTTTGTCATCTGACATTAAATCAGTGTGTTTTCTATGCAATATATTGCAGGTATGTTATTTCACGATATCTTTCAGCTTGATGCTTTGGAAAGTCATATGTGCGACACTGCTTTCATAAAGGATACCGATTGTTTCCTTGTCGATCATGGTCAGACAGGAATATCCCCAGTTGTAGTCTTCATCCAGTAAAAGCTGATGATCGGCTGACCAGGTTTTTCCTCCGTCCATACTGATCTTGATGGTCATATCCTTACGGGCGCTTGTGCTGTTTGGGTTAGAGAAGATCAGCAGGTCTTTTCCGAGTACATTGTCCTTGGCCTTGACACTGATGAGGCTGGCCATGCAGACCGGTTCGATCAGGGCTGTACGTGAGGATTCATGTTCTTTCCAGGTCTGTCCGAAGTCAGTTGTTGTATAGACAGCCCGACTTCCACCCCGGTTGTCACGCATGTTCAGCATCAGCACTCCCGGCTCAACTTCTGCCACCTGTGCTTCGGTTGTGTTGGTACGTGCATAGTTATGAATTTTCCAGGTTTCTCCACGGTCCTTGCTGTACATGATTCCTGCATTGGGAATGCGTGTCTTGTCGATGAACTGGATCGGAAAAACCAGTGTTCCGTCACTTGTAGTAATGCCTCGTCCCGGTCCTTGCAACAGGAAATACCATTCAGGAAGCTTTACCTGTTCGGTGACATTGATCGGAGCTGACCATGTCTTTCCGTCGTCTGTACTCTTGGCCATGACCAGCTGGGCTGTATGGTTCAGGTCCATGCCGGGGTGAGAACTCCACCAGGCACGCTGATTACCCATACCGTGCGTCCATGCAGCAACGATCCATACGGTATTGGTTTTGGTATCTACCAGGATAGAGGGGTCTCCCACACCATTTTGTGCAGCAGGCAGGCCGTCGTATTCGCCGAATGCAAGGGGAAGACGCATTTTTTCCCAAGTCTTTCCGCCGTCAGTGCTTCGGCTCAGACCGATATCAATGTGTTCCTGTAAGTCTACGCTGCTGTTGTAACGTACGTCGTATACGCCAAGAAGGGTTCCTTTGTTGGTCGTAACCAGTCCGGGAATACGGAATGCGGCAGAGCCGTCGTCGCCGGCATGACGTACACCGATACCCATTCTTCGTTCGATGTCTTGTCTGAAACCAGTTTGGTGGGATTTTCTTTGCCGTCAGCCTTTACCGAGGTGATGTCGGCAGTGACTTTGGTCTGAAGTGATGCAGAGGGCTGCATTTCCAGACTTACCCAGAAGAAGTTGTAGCCGGGGAAGAGTTTCTGTTCTCCCTTCAATACGATAGTGCGGTCATTCTTTGGCTGTACTTCCGATTTGCGTACGGAGTAAGATGGATTGGCTGCCAGCGCCTTGCCCGGAGTATTGCTGGAAATGTATTCCACGGGTGCGAAGCGTTTCTTGCCCCGATCTTGTGAGGCGTCCGTTCCACCGTAATACAACTTGACGGACTTGATCTGAGAAAGAGGAACATCCTTGCCAAAGGTGACTGTTACTTCGTCCAGGGTTTTGGTTTCCTTGGCATCCATACGCATGTAGAAGAGAACATTGTCATTGCGCTCTATCAGGATAGGCACTTGTGGCGCCTTAATAAACAAGGTGTCGGCTGCTTGTACGGCCATGACCGAAAGCAGGCCTGCAGTCAGTGATAAAAACTTTTTCATGTGTCTATACTTTAAAGAGTGAAATCAACTTTTACTTTACCGATCAGTTTGCGGATCTTTCCTTCGCCGATGATCGGTGCATGCGGATCTTCCGGATAAACGATCAGAAACTGTCCCGGCTGCAAGGTTACATAAGTTGTCGGACGGTCAGCATATAGTGCGCAGTCACCTTCCTTTTCATAGGCTTTGGTCTCTTGGGTCAGATCTTCCAGAGCTTTCCATCCGACGGTTTCCTGTCCTTCCATAAGAATATGTACATCAATGTAGTCACGGTGTACTTCAAGAACCTGCTGGTCGGCAGTAACGCAAGTAGGATTTGAATTGTTGATGAACAGGTTGTCACCGTCCAGTTCGATGCGTCCGCATTCTGTATGCAGCAGGTCGTGCGTCTTTACATAATCAAAGAGTTTTTTGAAGAGTGGGTGCAGGGACTCCACTCTTGAACTATTCTGTAAATTTGAGATAATCATAGAACTATAACAATTAATTATTCAACATTGTCGGTTTTGGGGCGCAGGAAGTAAAGTTGTGCACATAAGGCAGCTGCCACTACAATCGCAAGCATGGAGAATCCCAGTCCCAGATCTCCTCCGTCGCTCCACTGGCCCAGCAAGTCTGTAATGAAGGCTCCGGCAAATACTCCGATCATGTTCATCACTCCATAAGCGGTTGCCCGTTGTTTGGCGGAGACAAACTGGCAGAGGATCGGCATATTGTTTGCATCAAAGATTCCGAAACCGATACCGAACAAAAGTCCGGCTCCGACGACAGCTACTATGTGATGACCGCATCCTAGCAGGAGCAATGACGGAATAGTCATTCCCAGTCCGATGGCTCCGGTATAGACACGACCGCGCAAATTCTTTTGTACCCATCGGTCTGAAAGGGTTCCTCCGAGCAGGACACCGATAAATGAAGATACGGCAATGGTAATTGTAGAAATCGGTCCGGCTTCAGACATCGGTAAGTTCAGATTTTCAGCAAACAGAGTCGGCAGCCAGTTCTTGGTAGCCCATCCGGGAAGGCTGGATGCAGCAAAATAAAATAAGATAACCCAGAAAGCAGTGTTAGTGAATAATACCCGTAATCCTTTGCCCAGACTGCTTTGATTCGTTTCCGGACTGGGGCGTTCGGTTTTTACCTTTTCTGTTTTCTTGTCATGCAGGAAAAGCATCAGGACGACAGCATATGCAATACCGATGATACCAAACCAATGGAAGGTGGTGTGCCAGGAAAATGCTGCAGCAACCGTTGCACCGAAACCACCGATGGCCTGTCCTGTGTAAAGACCGGTCATGTGAATACCTACGGCAAGTGAACGGGATGAGCCGGAATGGTAATCGGCAATCAGAGAAAGGCCTGCCGGGATATAAAGAGCTTCACTTACTCCCATCAGGGCTCTGAGCCAGAATATTTGCTGGAATGTATCGGCTATACCCATTAAGTAAGTTACAGCTGACCACACGAACAGACTTCCGACAATTAACCATTTCCGGTTGAGGCGGTCGGCAATCATACCGGCGACCGGACTCATAAAACCGTAGATCCACAAAAATACAGCCATCAGTCTGCCGAAATTGGTGGCTGACTGAAGTTCTGTGATGTCCATTTGCATGGCATCCTTCATGGTGCTCAGCATCTGGCGGTCCATATAGTTCAGCAGGGCTACTCCCCAGAGAAGGGCAACAACTACCCACGGATATATTTTAGAGTTTTTCATATATATTCAAATAACCAAGTTAACGGAAATCTGCCTGCCGATTATTCACCGGCAAGCAGTTCTTTACATAACATATATCCTTTAGTCATCATGCGGGGAATGTGGAAAGGTCCTTTAAACAGGTTACCTTTGGCAGGCTGAGCCACTGAACCGTCGCGGTGGAGATAACCATACCATTCACCGAATTCAATGATCGGGGAAATGAGCATACGTCCATTCACTGATTTGTCTGTGCATCTCCAGATATTTCGGATCTTTGGTCAGCTTGTATGCAGTAAAGGGCTTGCAATGATGGCTTCAGTCTGTGGCCACCAGAACTTCATGTCTTGTGAATAATCCTGAGGAGGAAGATTCTTGCAGTCTCTGAAGTTGATGATACCTCCATATTCTTTGTCCCATCCCCATTCCCAAGACCAGTCAAGAATGGTCAGGGCCATGTCGGTCAGTTCACGGTCTCCATTGCGGTCGGCTGCTACATCAAACAGGAACCAGGCTGTTTCGATACAGTGACCGGGGTTGATGGTACGTCCGTTGATCGTATCAATAAATTCACCATTCGGACCGACTGTTTCCAGCAAAGCTTTGAATTCCGGGTGCATGAAGTATTTCTTCAGTGCATTCAGAGATTCGTCTATTTGCAGATCCAGTTCCGGATCACTGATTACCTTCTTGATACGGCTGGCCACATTAATCATAATCATGGTGATGGAATGTCCCTGAGCCTGTACGCTGGGCAGGTATTTGGGTTCCAGAATTCCCGGTGTATTCAGGAAGCGGCGCATATCCTTGAAAACAGACAAGGCCTTCTGTGCATAGGTCTGATCACCTGTTGCCAGTGCATATTCAGCCATGGCAATGGCTGCGAAACTTTCGCTGAAGACATATCTTCTTTTACGCAGAGGGGTACCTTCTGCTGTTACTTCGAAAAACATCCGGCCGTCGGTGTCAAAGCAATGGGCTTCAATGAAATCCAAAGTAGATTTGGCAGCATCAAGCCATTGCTGACAGGGTTCTATGTTGTTGTAGGCAAAGCAGCAGGTAAAAGCAAAACGTCCCTGGAACCATACGGATTTGGTGGTATCCAGTAACTGGCCGTCGCGTCCTACACAGGTATAGATACCTCCATTCTGGGTGTCAAGACCATATTTCATCCAGAAAGGCATGATGTTGTTCATCATGTCTTCCTTATATAATTCTGCCCAGTAGCTGAAATAAGTATTTAAGTTCATGGTGCTTAGAATTTTGTTGCAACGGTCAAAGAAATGAATTGCTTCCAGTTCAGCTTTCATATGCTGTTCTTCTTCGTCTGTCATGTTCTGGAACGGTGTGCGGTTTTTACCCAGGTCAAGTCCGATCAGTTTCATGATACGCTTTCCACCTACAATGTTGCCGCGATAATGGCAGATAACGTTGATAACTTCCTGAGAGAAGTTTTGCAGTTCACGTGCTTTTTCGATGTCACCTGCTTTCCATGCATCAATAATTCCTACCAGATTTATTCCGTTGTAGTTGGTTGTACCACCGATACCGCCTTGTGCACCACCCATGGCCAGTGACGGAAGAATCGTTTCATCCTGTCCGTGCAGCATGTCATACTTACCGTTCTTGTAGAGGCGGCACTGGTTGTATTCATAGATGCTTTCATAGGTATATTTGATTCCGGCAAAGTTCGGGATACGTCCGTCTACAGCTTCCAGCAGGGCCGTCATCGGAAGGAATGCTCCGTTGAATGCCGGTATGTGATAATAATAGAATGGAAGTTCCGGAGCTCCGGCTGCGATTTCCTCGCAATATTTTACCAATTCTTCAATGCGACTGATTTTCGGGAAAGGAGGAGCCATTGCACCGATACCCCAGGCTCCGATCTTCTGGGCGTGTTCAGCAAGCATTTTGCTGGCTTTGACGCAGCAGCTTCCTACATGCACGATTACTTTAAAGCCTTCAGGAGCAACTTCTATCCAGCGTTCGGCCAGTTTCATACGCTCTTCTTCTGTCAGCATGTAGCCTTCTCCAGAGGAACCGTTGATAAATACACCTTTCAAGCCATTTTTGGCCAACATTTTGGCATAGGCTTCAATAGGTTCATAATTTACTTCTCCATTCTCATAAAAAGGAGTGAAAGGGGCGTCAATTAGTCCAATAATCTTTTCCATGGCGTTGTATTTAATAAAATTATTTATTTATATTGGCAAATATAAGATGATGTTTTTAATAACACAAATCTTTTAACATTTATTTCTGTCGCTATTTATTTAACGGATATGTTGTGATCTGTGCACTCCGGATACCAGGCTTCAGTTCGCCACATATCATATATAATGTATGATTATGATGGAGCAGTATTCCTCCGGCTCTGGCCATTCCGGGAATGTCGTACAGGATTTTCCAGGTTTCCCTTCTGGAAATCAAACAATAGCAAATCATCATTGAAACGATACCATTCGGGACTATGTTGCAGATAGTCTTTTCCGGCTTTGCCCTCTAAAGCGTGCTGGAATATTTTGTAGTTTACTCCTCCGGTAAAAATAATTTGATTGTTCAGGCTGACACCTGCACCTCCAACCAGGCATCTGGGTTGTCCGTCTTTTTCAGAAGGAAGTTGAGTACTTTGTTTCCATTGTCCGGAATGGATGTCATATTCCAGCAGGTCGGAGGAAAGAATACAGGTTTTGGATTCCGGAAAAGACTGGAATCCTCCGGCTAAAAACAGATGATTTTTACCGGCTGCAAGAACCGGCTGTACCCGGTACGGACCGGGATAGGGAGTAAGCTTGGTCCAGACGGAATCTGTTTCCGGGGTTTAAAGTGTACAGGTTGTTTTGTCCATATTGCTGATTTCCTCCGGTAACATATATGTTATTTCCTGCCCGGGTTGCAGAAGCATTGTCTATGGTTTCCGGTAAAGCGGGGAGCTGCTGAACGGAGAATCCTTCTGCTTCATTCCAGGTAAGTCTGTATACTTGTGTCAGGCAGGAGTCTGCATTCATGCCACCGATGCAGACCAGACCTTGAGGAGTTTCTACGGATGCGCCATAGGCAACGGGGTATGGAAGGTCGGGGAGGGGAAGCCATTGGGGAGAAGCTGCATGTGTGTCCAGTGCATATCCTTGGCTGTAATAAACCTTTTTCCCTCCTTCTGAGGCTGGTATGTCCGGAAAATTACACCCTCCTGCTACGACAAGCCAGTCTCCGATGAATCCGGCGAAGGGGGCAGAGACACCTTTGGGCAGGGGATAGCCGGGCAGATGGCCGGATAAACAGGTGTTTTTTTCTTGTGCTGAACCTGTGAAGGGAAGCAGGAATATGCTGAACAGTGTCAGCCATAATTGGATGATTCTCATGTGAAGTTGGTTTTAAGTTGCTCCGAAGTTAAAAAAATAATTTGAATCTGGCTCTGATTCTGACGTAAATAATGGCTTTTGCTCATTTATGGAATAATAATGTCTCACTTTGTTGGATAAGATGCATAAAATAGTTATTTTAGCGCTTCAAAAGAAAAATGCCAAACTCTGAGTTGATAAGATTCGGTTGTTAAGAAATATAAGAAACCTTTTTGCCTGAATAATTATGGTGCACCAGTTGATTAGCGAACTTGATAGTGGTTCAAAAAATGTAATGACCCAGAAACGGATTATCACCTACTATATGCATAATCACTCTTCCACGATTCCTGACTTGGCGAAAGAAATAGATTTAAGCATTCCTACGGTTACGAAGTTTTATAACCGAAATGTGTGATGCCGGTTACCTGGTCAGTTACGGAAAGCAGGAGAGTACAGAAGGAAGACCGCCTAATTTTGTACGGACTGAATCCTGATTCCGGATATCTGGTGGGAGTGGATATCAAATCGTATTGTATAAATATCGGTTTGATGAATTTCATGGGAGATATGATTGATCTGCAAATGGAGATAGAGTGCCATCTGGAGAATACTCCGGAAGGGCTGGAAGAACTTTGCCGTCATATCCGGAACTTCATTGATCAGACACCTGTTGACAAGACCAAGATTCTTCAGATTGGTGTTAATATTTCCGGACGTGTCAATCCGGAAGAAGGCTATAGTTTCAGTACCTTTAATTTTGAAGAACGCCCGTTGGCTGATATCTTGAGCGAAAAACTGAATTATCCGGTCAGCATTGACAACGATACCCGTGCTATGGCATATGGTGAGTTGATGAAAGGAGTTGTAAAAGGTGAGAAGAACATTGTCTACATCAACCTGAGCTGGGGACTTGGATCTGCTTTTGTCATCGACGGAAAGATTTATTCGGGACGTTCCGGATTCTCGGGAGAGTTCGGACATTTTAATGTCTTTGATAATGAAATAATCTGCCGTTGCGGAAAGAAAGGTTGTTTGCAGACAGAAGTTTCCGGAGAAGCTTTACACCGTGTGTTGTGTGAACGTGTGCGTGCCGGCCAGTCTTCAATCCTGTCAGAAAGGATTTTGTCAGGCAAAACGCCGCTGATGCTGGATGAGATCATCGCGGCAACCAACAAGGAAGATGTACTGTGCATTGAACTGGTTGAGGAAATCGGACGTAAACTGGGGCGTTATCTGGCCGGTCTGATTAACCTGATGAATCCGGAACTGGTTGTTATCGGTGGTACGTTGGCCCTGACGGGCGACTATGTACTTCAGCCGGTAAAAAGTGCGGTCCGTAAATATTCCCTGAATCTGGTAAGCAGGGATTCTGCAATTGTTTTATCCAAATTGCAGGACAAGGCAGGAGTGGTCGGCGCTTGTATGCTGTCACGTTGCAAACTGTTTGAGTCCTGATACGAGAAAGAAATGAAAATTATACGTTTCATGAAGAACTGGACATTACCTATCGCTATGCTGATGGGTATTGTCCTTTATTTTGTGTATGTAAATATCCCCTTTCTGGAGCCGACGAAGCCCTATGTGGAACATGCTGTGGCCATTGTTCAGCCGATTCTGATTTTTTTGATGCTGTTCCTGACTTTCTGTAAAGTGAACGTTTCGGAACTGCGTCCGTGCCGGTGGCATCTCTGGCTCTTGCTGATTCAGGGAGGAGCTTTCCTGTTGCTGGCTTTGCTGATCTGGCTCTTTCCGGATATTCCGGCTCATGTGCTGGTGGAAGGAGGAATGCTTTGTCTGATTTGCCCGACGGCGACGGCTGCTGCGGTTGTTACCCGGAAACTGAATGGTGATGCAGCTCATCTGACCTCCTATACGATTCTGATCAATCTGCTGGTTGCCTTTCTGGTGCCACTGGTTGTTCCGTCTATCCATCCGCATCCCGGATTGGGATTCGGAGCTTCTTTTGCGCTGATTCTGGGGAAAGTGTTTCCTTTGTTGCTGGGACCTTTTATCGCAGCTATCCTGTTGCGCTATCTTTCTCCGGGACTCCACAAACGCTTGGGAGATATTTCCGGGCTCTCTTTTTACCTGTGGGCTGTCGCTTTGACACTGGCCATTGCCGTGACGGTGAAAAGTATTGTCCATAGTGAAGTCTCCTGGGAATACCAGTTCGGACTGGCTGTTGTTTCATTGGTATGCTGTGCCCTGCAGTTCTGGCTGGGGCGCAAGATCGGACGTCATTATAATGATGCTGTCAGTGCCGGGCAGGCTTTGGGACAGAAAAATACGGTTCTTGCCATTTGGATGGGATATACTTTCTTTACTCCTGTTACAGCTGTGGCAGCCGGTTTTTATAGCGTATGGCATAATGTGGTCAATTCCTGGCAGCTTTATCAGCAGCGGAAAAAGGAAATGACAGAAGAATGATTCTGCAGAAGAAGTCGGGGGAAACATAAATAGAAAATTATTGCATAATTAATATAGTAATTAAAATTGTAGAAACATGAAAAGACACAAAGGTAATCGTTGGCAGGGAGTTCTGTTGGGAACTTTCCTCGGGGTTTCTTCCTTGTTTGCCCAACAGGGACAGACCGGCTATCAGCCTACACCGGAGAATTTGCAGGCACGTCAGGAATTTAGCGACAGCAAGTTTGGTATTTTCCTGCATTGGGGAATTTACAGTATGTTCGGACAGGGGGAATGGTATATGGAAACTTCGGGTATTGACTGCCATGAGTATGCGAAGGCTGCTTCCGGCTTTTATCCGTCCCGCTTCAATGCAAAGGAATGGGTGGCGGCCATTAAGGCTTCAGGAGCCAAGTATATTTGCATCACAACCCGTCATCATGACGGATTTTCCATGTTTGATACCCGCTATTCGGATTATGACATTATAGATGCAACTCCTTTCAAGCGGGATATCATCAAGGAACTTGCCGAGGAATGTCAGAAACAGGGAATCAAACTGCATCTGTATTATTCTCACCTTGACTGGACGCGTGAGGATTATTATCCTTACGGATATACCGGACATAATACCGGACGTACCAAACATGGAGACTGGAATACCTATTACCAGTTTATGAACAACCAGCTGACAGAGCTGCTCACCAACTATGGACCTGTCGGAGCAATCTGGTTTGACGGAGTATGGGATCATTGGGAAGTAGACAAGAATTTTGACTGGAGACTGGGAGAACAGTATGCCTTGATTCATAAACTGCAGCCTGCTTGTATGATTGGTAACAACCATCACCGGGCTCCTATCGAAGGCGAAGATTTCCAGATGTTCGAACGTGATCTGCCCGGTGAGAACAAAGCCGGTTTTTCCGGAACGTCAAAAATCGGTCAGCTTCCGCTGGAAACTTGTGAAACCATGAACGGAATGTGGGGCTACCGGGTGAAGGACCAAAACTATAAATCTGTACCTACTTTAGTTCGTCTGCTGGTTCGTGCTGCAGGGAAAAGGAGCCAATCTGCTGATGAATATCGGCCCTCAGCCGAATGGAGAACTTCCGGCTTTGGCGCTTGATCGTCTGAAAGGAATGGGAGAATGGATGAATAAATACGGTGAAACGATTTATGGTACTACCCGTGGTGGTGTAGAATCACCGGAATGGGGTACGACTACCCGGAAGGGAAATATGCTGTATGTACATATCCTTGCCGACAAAATGCCGTCATTCATTACGCTGCCTCTGAAGGAACGTGTGAAGAAAGCTGTACTTTTTGATGGTGGAGAGAAAGTCAAGGCAGAGCGTATTGATGGTGGAGTGGTGCTTCATACAGCAGATCTGAAACCGGATACGGACTGTATTGTAGCGCTGACTCTGGCTGACTGATCAGCGTCAGTAAAGGTTTCATCTGGTACATCCGAAGAGAGGATTACCCGGTTTCGTCTGGAGAAAACTTTTGTATCGTGCTGGTGAAACTTTTGTTTCGTCTGGAAGAAACTCCTGTTTCGTGCTGGTGGAATCTTTTTGTTCAGCAGGAAGAACTCTTGTATCGTGCTGGTGGAACTTTTTTTTCTTGCAGACAATACAGATGAAATGAAAAGATAAATTCGGGTAATCGGCCGGACAGATGTTCCGGTACGTATAGACATAAAAAAGACGGCACGCGGACAATTGGAAGTCTGCGTGCCGTTGTTGTTTTGGATCAGAGTTTGTAACCCCACTGGTCAAGGGCAAACGACCAGTTCTTTTCCACCAGTTCTACGGTTTCGGGTTTGTACTGATACTTGTTCTTCTTATATCCTTTCTTCTTGTTGACGTATGCTTCGATATCGGCACGTGCTTCATCGAATCCCGGCAAAGAGAGCTTTTGATAGATCTCCTGAGTCAGGTCGAATGCATTGGTCTCGTAGTCTTCGAAACGTACTTCCACCAGATTTCCTTCCGGAATAAACTTCTTGTCTGCTTCGTATTTGTGATACAACTTAGCATAGACAGACAGAATGTTTTCCTGCAGCTGTTCGTTGCTGATATCCTGCAACTTCAGCGGCTGAATGGTATTGGTGAAGAAGCTGCGTGTTGATTCGAATACGGTATACGGGTTACGGATCAGATAGATGAATTTCGCGTTGGGGAACATTTTCACCAGTTCTTTTACACGTCCCGTATGAGGCGGGTTCTTGCTGAGGAACTGGGTTCCGTGTGTATTCCACAACGAAATCTTGATCAGTTTGGTGAATACTTCTTCGAATACCTTCAGTTCTTCTTCCGTGATATCATCAAAAAGCAGATACTTGTCAGCATATTCCTGCATGTGTTTGGGCAGGAACCAGAAATTGTAGTACGTGTAAGGCATCATGTTGGCCAGTGCGAACTCTTCTTCCTGAGGCAGGTCTACTGCCAGTTCCATGTTGTCGGTCGGACGTTTGTCAGGCATCAGCCAGCTCATATTCTTCTTGAAGAAGGGCTGTCCCCACATCATCAGGTGCGGGAAGACCGTCTGATACGTGGTGTTGTAACCGAAATGCTTGTCGCATGAGAATACGTTGTGCATGAAAGTTGTTCCGCTCCGCCAGTGACCGAGGATGAACACCGGATCGTGTTCCAGCGGTTTGTCGGCCAGCAGCTTTTCATATCGTCTGTCCTGAAGAGGCTTGAGGGTAGACAACAGGCGGCATACCGCCTTTGTCAGACGGTATTTTCCCTTATAGGCCGGGTCGATAGTACGTCCGGCAGTAACCTGATTGAATGTTTTCCAGTCGGCACCTACCAGCGTATTGATCGGCAGTTTATTGAATTCTAGTAATCCCATAATCTTTTTAACTTCGAATTATTTCTTGATTTCGATGGCGATACCCTGGCGGCCCAAGTCTTTTACCGCTTTTTCAATCGCTTCGTAGTGTTCCGGAGCAATACCCAGTTTCGGCAAGTCAAGCACAGGCAGTTCCATGGTGTTGTGCATATCCTTGTCTTCTACCCGGTCGATGATCATTCCCACGGCACTGGTATTGTTCGTGATAGGATCGATCAGGATGAAAGCACCGGTAGCCTTGTTCTGAGTATACGGATCGAAGAAGATTTCCTTCGAAGAAGTCAGAACTACGCGTGCAATCTGGTTGAGCTGCATAGGAACATCTTCCTTGGCCAGGCGTCCGTTTTCCACCGACAGATGCTCCATCGTGTTGATATCCACTTTGTATTTGATGCTGTCGATGCGTGTACGGCTGGTATTGGTCGTCTGCTTCAGGAAGAAAGATTTTTCCAGATCCATCTTTTCTTCGTCCATCCACACCAGCATGGCTTCGAAATTCCGGCCGATCATCGGCTGGTTGTCCGGATGAACCAGCATTTCTCCACGTGATACGTCGATTTCATCTTCCAGAGTCAGGGTTACAGACATCGGCGGGAATGCGCAGTCGATTTCTCCTTCGTAAGTAACAATGCTTTTGATGTGTGATTTCTTTCCGGAAGGAAGAGCCATCACTTCATCGCCTTTACGGATAATACCGGAAGCTACTTTTCCGCAGAATCCGCGGAAGTCAAGATTCGGGCGCAATACATACTGTACCGGATAGCGGAAATCCTTCAGATTGTGGTCATTGCCGATGTGTACAGTTTCCAGATATTCCAGCAGGGATACTCCATCATACCATGGAGTGCGGTCTGATTTTTCCACAACATTGTCGCCGTCAAGAGCTGACAAGGGGATGCATTGTACGTCGGGAATACCCAGCGGAGTGATGAAAGCCTTGTAGTCGGCTACGATCTTGTCGAATACATCCTTTGAAAAATCTACCAGGTCCATCTTGTTGACAGCCAGAATGACATGCTTGATTCCCAGCAGCGATACCAGATAACTGTGGCGACGGGTCTGGGTGATGACACCGGTGCGGGCATCTACCAGAATGATTGCCAGGTTCGCAGTTGATCCGCCTGTAATCATGTTGCGGGTATATTGTTCATGTCCCGGAGTGTCGGCGATGATGAACTTACGGTTATTGGTTGAGAAGTAGCGGTAGGCTACATCAATGGTGATGCCCTGTTCGCGTTCCGCTTTCAGGCCATCCAGCAGGAGCGCATAGTCAATGTGCTCGCCGGCATTTCCTACTCGTTTGCTGTCGCGTTCCAGCGCGTCCAGCTGGTCTTCGTATAATTTTTTGCTGTCGAAAAGCAGACGGCCGATCAGTGTTGACTTACCGTCGTCTACGGAACCCGCTGGTCAGAAAGCGCGCAAGTCTTTCTGCTCGTCTTTTTCAGGAATTCTTCGATGGACATGGAACCCCTTGCTTCCCCTTCCATCGGATTTCCTGACATGTTTTTTATCTAATTCTTCCATGATTCTGATTCATTCAATTGCTTAAAAATAACCTTCACGTTCTTCTGTTCCATGCTGGCTTCCTGGTCGAAGTCGATGACACGGGTGGTACGTTCACTCTTGGTGGTGGTCATCATTTCCTCAACAATCTTTTCAATTGTGTCGGCTTCACTTTCGATGGCACCGGTCAGCGGCCAGCAGCCCAGGGTACGGAAACGGATTTTTTTCATTTCAATCTTGTCACGGTATTTTTCCGGCAGGCGGTCGTCATCGGGCATGATCAGCTGACCATCGATGTTGACAACCGGACGTTCCTTTGCAAAGTAAAGCGGAACGATAGGAATGTTTTCCAGACGGATGTACTGCCAGATATCCAGCTCGGTCCAGTTGCTTAACGGGAACACGCGGATGCTTTCTCCTTTCCGGATACGTGCATTATAGATGTCCCACAGCTCCGGACGCTGGTTTTTCGGATCCCACTGATGGAATTCGTTACGGAACGAGAAGATACGTTCCTTGGCACGTGATTTCTCTTCGTCGCGTCGTGCGCCTCCGAAGGCTGCATCGAACTTGTATTTGTCGAGCGCATGCAGCAAAGCCTGAGTCTTCATCAGGTCGGTGTGTACCTTACTTCCGTGAGTGAAGGGACCTACTCCTGCACGGAAGGCTTCCATGTTGCTTTCCACGATCAGGTTCCAGCCATATTTCTTGGCATATTCATCGCGGAACTG